>Ga0157364_1002969_pt1 | contig 16231 bp, 6 predicted proteins | sample AttsexASBM2_FD_111476 | JGI IMG/M metagenome (GOLD analysis project Ga0157364, IMG submission 111476) | Fungus gardens microbial communities from leaf cutter ant in Ribeirão Preto, State of São Paulo, Brazil - Atta sexdens ASBM2 | ecosystem: Host-associated > Fungi > Mycelium > Unclassified ...
ACTTTTTATGTTCTATAACATTCTGATCTTTCTACACCTACATTGAAAAAAAAATTTATTAAATTTAAATAAATAAGTATTTCTTTGAATGGCCTAGAATATTTACTTATAATAAATAAATATTTAAATAAATAAAAAAAATGATAGCTAAATCAAACTAATGATTTTCGTGTCTAATGAATATATAATATATTTTATATTCAGTAAATATTCTGCTAGAACTATTCAAAAAAATATTAGTAAATTTTTTGTGTAGTCTATATATTCGATCTTAAATGCTGTGAAATCTTTCTTTTTAATAAAATGCTAAATTCAGAACAATACAATTGTAAGTAAGTTATTATTTTAATTAATTATTTTGAAGACTTGATTTACAACAGAACAAATAAATTATTTTATTAAATTATTTATATGTATAATTTAACATTTGTAATCGTTTAAAGATTAATTTCTATTATTATAATGATATTAAAAGTTTAAAAATATTATTAGTTTAAAAATTTAGAATAATGCAATTGTAAATACTTTTTAATTATACTTTAATTAATTTTAATTATTTTCATGACTTGATTTACAATGCAACAAATAAATTATTTTATTAAATTAATTATATAATTTAATATTTGTAATCGTTTACAGATTAATTCCAATTATTATGATATTTATTACGATGTGATTATGATATAATTATAATGATATCAAAATATTACAAATAAGCAAACAATTTAATTATGTCCGATAACTGTCCCTATTATTGTGTCTGTTTCTAGAGTGTCTTTTATTTAAATAAGTTATAAAAAAACTAGCACAAATAAATAAGAAAAGATAAATACCGAAAATAAATAAAATGTCTTTTAACTTATTAAATAATATTTTTTAACTAATAAGAATAGTAAACATTTTTCGAAAGATAAATCTCACAAGTATAAGTCCAATAATATCACGAGGTTTTAAGTCCCAATTAATGTACAAAAAACGTTGTGAATGTTTTACATTGAAATATAATTCAAATAATGATTTATGCGATATTAACTTAAACAATTAGATTATATATATCATCTATTTTAATAACTATTTGTAAAATAAATCAAATGCGAATAGTCACACAAATTAGAGGTACATTAATTAATAGGAGCATTCTTCTTTAATAGGAGCGTTCTTTAAAAGAATACATTAATAAGGACAAAACATTTTTTTATTTTATCAAAAACATTAACATCTTTAGATTAAAAATATATTACAAAAAAAAGAAGTGAAAAACGATATCGATTTCAAGCAGAAAAAAAATTACAATATTTAATGATTAATTCAGTAATGAACAAGTTGGTTCGAACTACATAAGAGTAATTATACTAAGTAATTATACTAAGTTATCCTAGTAGAAAAAAATAATTACTTACGTCCTGTCACTGCTATCGATTGACTCCGCCACTGCTTTTAACATCGCTTTTAACAAAAGGCTGATCAAACTCGTGGGATTATCACTTAGTCCACGATCTGAGTGGCATTCCCGACTTTCACAAATGTGACAATTTTCAAACGCAAAGTACGAGTGTTCTGAAACGAACGCAATTGTTATAAATACAAAATGTTTGACAAAAAAAAACGATGAAGTCAAAAGACGTCGAATAGAAATACTGTGAAAAATAGAGAGATTCATGCGATGATACATACCGTCGACTGAATCGAGAGTATATTCGACACTCTTGACAATTTTGAGAATTACGTTGAGCAATTCGAAAGAAACGGAACAACTTTATGTTGTCAGAAGGTGCCAAATAGTGGAGAAGGATGGTTCCTTTTATTCCAGCATTGTAATACTCACAGATTTTATAGAATCTTTACCATTTACGACTGTACACGATTTTCGCTCTTCTTTTCTGATCGTATCGACTTCCATTTCTTAGACAAAAGAGCCAAGTGAAAATCAAGTAAACGACGCTCACTTCATACCGATGCTCGAACCTTCGACGAGCCAGGAATGTCTGATATGATAGACGATCGACATAACTGTCCGAAAATTGTAAATGTCCGAAAAAACGTTAACGTGCACGCTGATTTATGCTTCGCGTTCATTTATGCATCGCTCAATTGTTGAATCTGGTATCTCCCGACATGTCCGAATCCAAGATACAGTATTACGAAATTCGAAAAGCAACGACAACTTCACGCTGATGCCGAAGCTCCAACGCACCAACGGTCCGACGCGACGCAACAGGGCGGAGTCAAGGTCAAACGGGATTCAAATTGCGTTTGACCATCGCACGTACAAATTTATGTTAATTTACGCTACGACAATCACTCATTGCCAGATTCGACACTCCCGATGCGCTAAAGATCTGTTCAAGACGCTCAGAAGATTCTCGCGGCAACTTCACTCCGATTCTAGAACTTTCGACGCGCCAACAGTCCAACCAGAGCAACGCCACTCGGTCTACAGGATTGATATCGTGAAATACGGATCGTTTGGCGGTCACACGTACTAATTTATGCTCCATGATAATCGTTCGACATTCCCGACACTTCTAATAATACACTACAGAAAGCAGTAAGACCGTAACTTCACTCCGATGCTTCGAGCGAATCAACAGTTCGCGATTAGCAAAAAATAGATCCGCGGCTGTACGTGTTGCTCCACAACAATCATTTATCGCCAGATTTAATGTTCTCGACAATTCTATAACACTCATTTCTCATACGAAGCTCGTTTTGAACGAAAAAAGTACGCACGAAACACGGAACGACGCAAACCGTTAAATATATACCAGCGCGTGCCAGGCAGTGCCGGGTCGCCCGGCGAACTGACGACGCAGATAGACCCCGTGACGTCACACGTTGCGTCGTACGATAATCATGGCCGATAATTGACCGTTAACATTTTCAAAAAAACGGTCGCGGTATTTTCGTATTGCTAAGCCGTGTGTTAATTAACTGTTACCATATTTCTATCGTCTTAGGGCTGGTTGTTTCACCTTTTGGTAAATTTTACCTGGTAAATCTGGCAATCTGCGCATGTAATTGGATAATCTTGCTACTTATCCAACAGGTAAAATTTATCAAAAGAAATAACCGAGCCTTATTCTATGGTTTATCTTACATATCAGATAGTGGATGTGAAATACATATCAATCGTTCATTTATACTTATATTTGAAGCAGAATAACAAGTTGTGATATCAAAATGATGTCAAAATGACTCCAAAATGATTATTAAAAGATATTTTTCAATCATTTCCAATTTATTTTAATAATTTTAATGTTATTATAACTTGTTCTGCTTGGATGATTTTTGTACAGCCATGTGAAAGAATGCGAAAGTATTTCAAAACCGAATCAATGAAACGAAAATTCACGAGAAATAACGACTTTAATGTCGATTAAACTCACTACGCGAATAAAGATACTGTCGATACGATTAAATTAATTGTCTAATAATACAATCAATATCGTAAATGTGCGAACGTACTCGTCGCAATTTCGAAAATGCGAACACATACGTCAATAATTCATTTGTTTTATTAATATCAATGTAAATTAACTTTACATTTTTTTTTGGTTTAATTTATTTTTTATTTTTTTCTAATTTTTAGAACTGAAAAAAGATAAAGTAAAAAATTTTTCATATATTAATATGTATAAACATACATAAATATTCATAAATACGTATAATCATGTATGAAATATGTCCATACATCTCTTATTCTTTTGTAAAATTATTTTTTAGAAATAAGAATAACAATAGTAATGTGAAAACATAAAAAATAATTAAAGGGATTTTCCATTTTGTCCGTTTTAGAAAAAAACAAGTTTGGAAAAATGTTAAAAAAATTGCTCATATACAATTATGCATAATTTTATATATAATTATACATAAGTAATTTTTTTACAAACTTGATTTAATTTCTTCAAACTTAATTTTACAAAAGAAAAAAGGATGTAGGGACATATTTCATATTAAATTATGTATGTTTATACATATTCATACACGAAAACTTTTTTCGGAAATTAAACAAAGATTTATTGGCAATGTAAAATTATTATAATTTTTGGTTTTCACGAAGAAAAATACATGAAAAATAAAACAATCCCGGAATGATCGCGATAAAAATTATAGCCTCCTATTATTTATAAGAATTTACAATGAAAAAAAATCATCTGTGCCTTTAAAACATTATCGGTATAAAGTTATTAATCCAACATTAGTAGAAATGGAGAGATATTAGATAATTTATTTGTAATATGAAAACGAAAAATATGCAGAAAAAATTAAAGCTAAATTGTCGACTGTGACTTTTCACGAAAAAGGTAGAAATAGATGTTTATTTGATTACATATGTATAATATTGTTATAATAGATTTAAATTAATCCTTGTATCAATCCAATATTCTGGTTGACATGTAATCACAATTATGAATAAACGAATGAAATAGCGAGTCATTACGTAATTTTAACAAATAGATTAATAATAAATTAATGTTTTAGATTTTAAAAATATACAAAAAAATACGTAAAATTGGACATATTATTTCATATAAAACACAGAATACGTAATGTGCAGATGGGATGCACACATAATGTGCAATATATTGTATTTATGTGTCTCGGAAAATAATATGTATCATAAAGTGAATATGGAAATATTTTCGTGTTTGTTGTTCGTACATTCAAACACTTTTTAACTGTAAAATACCATTATCATGATATATTATGAATTCTACTTCTATCGCTCGTTTACTACAACGATATAAATTGCCAGAAATTATCATTTTTTTAATTGTTTGCAGAAAAAAATGCAAACATAAAGAAGAAAAAGAAAAAATATATTTTAAAAGAAAATACTTTTGTTTCTTTACAACTATAGTTATTGCAAAATTGCATTTTTAATATTACAAAATTTTGACTCAAAATACATTCAAACTCATTTTCTTTGAGAGAAGCTTTATTTTTTGAGTCATTACAGTAAATGAGCGATATTATTTTACATTACATTTTACATTTCAATGTGAAATAATAATGTCGGTTATTTAACTATCGTGCAATTAATGATTAATGACATAGGACATGCATTCGAAAAGTATATTGTCAACACTATTATGTCATTATATCTTTATCATTCATTATACGTAAAACAAGAAGGTCGATTATGTATCGTGAAATTAGAGATGAAAATTACAAAAGTAAACAGATGTTGACAATGAAATTATAAATATTCTAGTAAATCACTCATTTTTGTTATTTTCTCGTTTCACATTGTTAGATATCAAAGGAATAATGAAATCCAATCCCTTAAATTAAACAATATTTTGTTATTTTTAGCTTTCATATATATACATTAAAATGTAAATCAAGCCATTTCTTTCATTATCCTTTAACTTGGTAAGTAATAAACTAAATTTTAGTCTTTAATTTCTTGAGTTAAACTGTTTAATTCCACTGTTTTTAGTCAAATTAACGTCATATTGAGTACAAGCAGTGGCGATCTACAGAAATGATTAAAAATAACTCTAAGGCCTGGTTTTTCATTATCTGATTAACTTGTGGTTAAGCTTAATCTGATATTTCATTCAATAGGCTTCATCCATAACATCACCACAAATGAAGCCTATTGGATAAAATATCAAATTAAGCCTAACTATAAGTTAACCAGATAATGAAAACCCGGGCCTAATTAGATATAATTGATATTAATAATCCAAGATATAATTGATATTAATAATCCAAGAATTGATTAATTGAATAGTGAATTATTATATTTGCCCTGATAGGAATGTATAGTAATAGAACACTACATTGACAGTCAGGATTTTGTTTAGAGAGAGAGAGATCAAATTAATGTTGAAGCATTTTTTATCTTATCCCAAGCAAGACAACAAGTCATTGTAATATCAAAATGACTCCAAAATGATCATTAAAAGTCATTTTTCAATCATTTTCGATTCATTTTAATGTCATTTTGACGTTGTTCTGCTTGGGATATTATTTTTAATTAATTACTAGCAGGTAAATCACAAAATTACACATATTTCATTTATTAATTTACTTAATTTTTTCTTAAAATTATAAATTGATTTTTTATACTGGAAATTTTTATACTTAGATTTATAACATTAGCCGTTTTGGATTCTCAGAAAATGCAACTCTTTCATCTTTAAATTCTTTCTTTTTTCCAAAAATTAATTAAATAATTTTTTTTTGTAAATACTCATTAAGCGTAATCCGTTTAAGCGATTTAATTTTTTTGTTCTTTTTCAGATTTAAGAGAGTCGCTTTCCTCCTCCTTCCTCCCCCCCCCCTTTGGGTACGCCTATGTTGGTAGCAAAGCGATACGTTCGCGACGTACTTCAGAGCGTATCGCGGTACATTAGTTATCGCGCGAAAAGTTCCCGCGCAATCCGCTTCCTTCTGCGGATATGTAGATATCGAATAATAAACCAAAGGACTCTTAATGTTCATGATACTGTGATTTGCCTTTGTCGGTTGGAAATCTATTGGGAAAGAACCAAGGACTCTTCCATCGAACAAACGAGTAAACATTATGAACAGATCGTGTTGTTTATCGTTGATCGTCGCCATATTGTGATGGTTGGGAATAGGCGAAACGCTCGACTTGCCGTGATCGTCCGACGCTCCTTGCAGCTCCTTGTATCAACATGGTATGCGATTACCGTTTCCAAAAACACTAACACCATTTAACGTGACATCGAATTTCGAGGTATGCGACATTAACGCTCATGGAGTTATTTCATCCTTGTTTGTCAAATGTTAAATAAGGATGAATTATGCTCATAAATTCCAAATAAAATACATCCTATATATGTGTACATCCTGTATATGTGTCATGCAATACGGAAAACGTCATTCAATCGTGAGATTAATGATATTTATATGTAGCCATTGTCATTAATTGATCTGAACTCAAGGTATGGAGCCATTCAATATTAAATTTATAGTGTCAAATTTAACCTAATTTAGGTTAAATTATTAATTTAATCTAATTTAATTTAATTTAAATCGCCACTCCTCCTACTTAATATATTAGATGTAGGAAAAAGAAATCCATTATTTTTCCATTCAATTTCATGCAAAAATAATGGATTTCTTTTTATTACTCTTAATATCATTATTTTATACTAAAACAATTGAGTTATGAATAGTAAAATTGGGTTCAATATGACACTATATTACTAGATTTAACAGTGTTAGCGTTGCCGTAAGCAAAATTTTTTTTTAAGATCAAATTAAAAAGATAAAATATTAAATTATTATTTGAATTACATAAAAAGTTTATTACATAAAAAAATTTTAATGTATCTATATATTTAAATGTATAAAACGTTCATAAAATGTTTTATTTTAACTTGTGGCTATAAAAGAGAATGATATAATCTAATGAAATTTATGTGTTTTTATATACAAGATTTCCTTAAATTAAAAAATATTTTTCAAATATCAAAATTAAGCATTTCAGAAACATTAAAAATACATATACATTTTGCTATCAATATTTTTTAAGAGAAGATTCCAAGAGAGGTTTTATGACCCCTTCGTGGATCTGCCAGTAAAAGCATTAAATAAATAGTTATAATATTTATATGTATATATATATTTTTTTAATACATAACCTTCCAAATATTTTTTATAAAGATGTTAAAGGATATACTATAAGAATTACATTTAATAATGTATTTATTAAAATGATGAAAATTATTCCAGATCTATCGTGTGTAGCAAAGGACCGAAAAATCATTTAAGGACCAGAAAATCACCTCTGTGAACTAAGGATTAATCTACAACCCATGCCTCACATTTTTCTCAATTTGGAGAAAACTCATAATGGAGTGGATATATGATATCGAATTTCTTATATTTTTTTCAAAATAAAAAAGGTATTATGTGAATATATCTGATGAGCGATAATTATATTGCTTCTGATATCATGGAACATTAATTCACGATTGTAATTACAGATTACATGTGCTCTCTTAACGGAAATGTCCTGTCACATAGAACATTTGAGATGTGGTGAATTTCAATAACAAGATATTGATTGGTGAATAAATTTACTTATTATATATGTATACTTGCATGTCTTAATATCTCATTTTTAAAGATAAAACATTTATTTTGAATCTAGTTTATTCAATAATGCAGTATACTGAATTTTTATCATAAATCCCGATATAGTTTTATTTTCTTTTTTTTTAAATAATTATAGTAATGTTAATTTATTTGCTACAAAAGAGAAAAAAGAGTGTGTCATTTAAAAATAATTATTGAAATATGTGATTTATATATATATATATATATATATATATATATATATATATATATATTTAAAGATAAAATATAAATTAATATAACATATGTGAGATCCTTTTTTAATAAATTCGGTTTACGAAAAAAATAGACAAATATATTGAAAGTTTTCGAGCAACATTCGAGTAATGATCGTTTAAACAAACTGTATAAAATAATTGTGGTATTTTATATAACAGCCTTTTATTCAATTTGTCTTTGTTACAATCAACTTGGCGTAAGTTTGATTGGTACAAGCTTGATAACAGGTTATTATTTAATTTAACTTTTACAATAAATTGGATATGAGCCTGATAACAGATTTTTATTCGATTCAGTTTTATTTCACAATCTCTGTTTGGTGTACAAGCTTATCCTGATGTCAGTTTGATAACAGTCTTTTTTGTTCCATTTAGCTTTACAATAAATTTCTTTTTTTTTTTATCTCTTCATAAATACAAAAAAAATATCAAATTTTTTAGAAACTTCAATTTCTATCTCAGTTTATAAAATAACGATTTTCTTTCTAGATAAAAAAAATGAATTAGTTGATGAAAAGATTGTAAAAAATATTATTATAAATTGGGTTTCTTTGGAAATCTATAACACATTTAATCATTACTTACTTTTATTTTCGCACATCTTTTTGCAGGACAATAGCAACTGCTTCCTTCATCGAGCTTCTGACGTTTCATTCTACAATTTATTATAGTAAGTACTGTTATATTTATACAATATAATCTTCTTCACTGAAATATTTACTGATTTGGTTAATTATTGAATTTTGTATAAAAATAATTTAGAGTGAAATATCTTTCGATTTTTATTAACTTTTACATTTGGAAGATGGATCTCTTCCAAAACTTAATCGCTACTTCTACTCGGTATGTAAGGAATGAAAAAAAAGCGATTTTGTATGCTGGCAGAATATCAAGTCTGATTTCGCTTCTTTGATCCTTCAACTTCCACCGATAGTCTTCGTTCGCGTCATTCTTTCACCGAAAGAAGTTTACTTGTCTTTCGTTAATTTCGCGATGACGACGCGAAGCACAGACAGCTTAAAAACTAATAAGTAACTGCTGCCTAGCCACGTCTGCTTTCTTTTTCTTGTTTTGTATCTTTCATATTTCGTCGCGTTTCTTTCTCTCTGTCATCATTTCATTCTTTTTGCTACCAAAATGGGTCCTTCCATCTTGCTGCTATATCTCCGCATTTATAGGGTGTCTACGGAATAATTTACGGAATACTATACGTAATAATTTAAAAGCGTATGTCTTAAAGAATCTTAGAGATGGAATAAATATTTGCAGCATTATATATTAACGTAAATTGATTTTGTTCCTAGATAAAATATATTAATTTTTTTAATATAGTTTTAGTTTAATTTTTTCTTTAATTCAAAGTAATCATCTGATTTTTTTTTCTATATCACCTAAGATTTACACCCCAATTCAAAATCATTGTTATTAATAATGTATTGTATATTATTGATTGTCTTCCTATTTATTAATATTTGAGAACATTATGTTCTCATTAGCATTTAATTATCATTTTCTTAAAAAATTAAAAATTAAACAAATATTGAATAGAATAAACACGTTGTAGTTTATTATGATAGTATTTCTAAAGAATGAAAAACATGACGATATTGTTTCTAAAAAATAAAGATTTTAATATAATGATTTTTTATTATACATTTTCGATGAAATTGTATATTGAAAAATTTGTAAAGAAATAGTTATTAAAAAAGAAAAAAATAACTATTAAAAACAATAACTGTTAAACAATAACTATTAAAAACAATATTTTACAACACTTACACTTTTTCGCCGCTGGCGTGTAAAAAAATACCTCAAGTGGACTATTTCCGGATTAAAAACGTTTCGCTCAAATTTTACAAAATTTTTGTTATTTATTTATAATACATGGACAAACATGATCGCGTAAGTAAACGAATAAAGCATTAAATTTGTCAACTCTTTGATTAAACTTAATCGGTTTTAGTTTCATTTGTTTTAATTTGTATTATTCTTTTTCTTTTAGAGTACTTTGTATATCTATATATATATATTCGCGGTTGCGAGAGCGGCTAATTGCCAGAAATGTATCTTCCCCCGGTCACAAAATTCGCTCGTAGTCCGCAGAATTGCTCGACAAAGCTAATCCCCCGCCGAGTTCCTCGACCTTAAAGCCAAAGTCTCATAAATTCAACGAATCTCTCTCAATGCGCGCTAAGAATTAGTTAAAAAAGGAAAGAGCCGCGAAGGAGTGAGTCATTCTGCAGCCCGACAGTACGGATTATTGCAGTATTAACTCTCATCTCGACAAGGGTTCTAAAGTTTTCTTGAGAAATCTCAACGACCCGTCTCGTCTTCGAGTTTTCTTTGCGTTTGCTATAAATACAATAAAACGACGGGAATATGGTCAATGAACAAGTTAGCATCTATTTGTAATTTACAAAATTAATTATCGGTAGAATTTTTTCTCAAAACGGTTTTTTAATTTTTTATGATTGATCTAATAAAAGGATTATAATGCTATTATTAACAAAATGCGGAAAAAAGTTATGCTAAAATATGTAAAATTTAGCTAGATATAAATGAAAAATAATTTTATTGGACCATTCAAATAATTATGTAGAACGCTTAAATGTTGACAATACTATCAAAAGTTTTAACATTCTAGGAAGTTTAAACACCCTACATAATTCTTTTGAATTCAGCTTAAAACAAAATTATTTTCAGATTTATATTTTATATATTTAGCTAAATTTTTAGATATTTCAGTAAAATCATTCTTTCCGCGAACGATTTGTTTTATCAATTGAGTTTATAACAATTCCATTTTTTTTTTTTTTACGAAATTGTTTAAAAAAAAAATAAAAGTGTTTACTTTCGCGCACACAAGTTTAAAATGAGTCTTTAAAAGATACCAGAAAGAAATCTGAAAAAGGACATGAAGATCTTGATCCTGCAATCATAAATGCTCCCGCACATTACTGTCGTCTGAAGAAGTGAATATAAATTACTCAACAATATCTATTTTTTTACGGTGCTCCTGAAATAAATCGCTGAAATAACTAAAATCTATGAAATTAATAGAGATTCAAGTTTCTCTCTGCTTGTATTCCTAGTCAGATCTTAGATTTAAGATCTTAGATTTAAGATCATTTTAAATACAGTCTGATGCCATGAACTAATCAGAAAGCCATATTAGTATCTTAGGCCGGTATCCATAGTCTTTATATTCAAGATAACATTAAGTTCTGTCTTGAGGTGTCACGAACCCATCAAAAGGATCGCATTAACATCTTACGACACTACTTAAGATAGTTTTGAAATAAGAATAGACTATGAATACTGGTCTTAGGACATTACGTAAGATGGGTTATCATATCATGAGTGTTTTTTTATTGGCACAACTAGTGCGCACTTAATGCATATTAAATTACATTATTATTGTACATTAATATAATCTGGATATCGGTCATATAACTTTTTCCCTAGAATGGAATAAAATTTGATTACCAGCTCGCAAAATTTATTCAAGTGTTATTTAATTTGTAACAATTTAATTTTTTTAATTTAAAATTATTCTATTTATCTCTACCTATTCATATTTATTGTCCCTACTTATACAGTCTTTACTTATCCATATTTCTCGTCCTACTTATTCGTATTTTCATTTATTCGTGCTTATTCGCCTATCTCTATTCGTGTATTTCTACCTAAATTATCTGAAGACACGGTAGTGACTCGGCGTTAAACATAGCGTAAAAAATTACTTCAATAAATAATCACTTCACAAAACTCGCGTTTGATTATTCGCACTGGCTCTCATTAGCTTTGTTCTTTAAATTCTTTATTGATTATCTTTGTAACTTAAATAAACAATAATTTAAAAAATATAAGAACTCGCAATTTGCAAGTTATTTTCTCGAATATTCAGTTTACTTTTACTACATATAGATAAGTTATAAAAGTTAGGCTAAAATCAGTGCATTGAGGTAAATAATAATAAATAATAATTTTAAAATGTTTTGTAAAAAAGCGAATCAAAAAGAGATCAATCAATTGTATGACATATATGCTATACTTAAAATATTTTTTATTATTTCATTATTAACATGTATACAAATAAGTATACAAATAAGTATGAAACAACAGAAAGAATTTCTTAGAAAATAATATGTATTATGCATGTATGTGTGTGCATGTATATTGCTTTTCTGCACCAATTTATAAAATTTAATTCTGAATAAATATTTGAGAATAGATAGGAAGAATAATAAAACAATAGATACTTATATTGAAACAAACACTTCTCTATATTACAATATCTATAGACACCAATTTTATTTACTCTAATTATTTTTTATATATACTCTTTATATTTTTTAATATTCTTTATATTTTTTAATTCCTGTACTTCTTGTATTTCGTATATATAAAAAATATGAATACTTTAGTATCTTTTGTTTTTACTTGACACAAGTGTGTCAAGATATAATATTTTAATGTTAAAAAAACGATCACACCGAATCAATCTATTTTTTATTATATTATCGAGCTTATAATTAGTATCAAAATATTCACATTAACGTATGAATTTATAACTAGTAAACAAAATTTGAACCTTTAATAGTTCCATGTGTTAAATAATTTTATTTTATTGTTTCAGTTAAATTAAGAGATTGTGAGTAATAGTAGTAGCGAATTATAAAAATGACTAAAAATATTCAAACTGGGTGTAACATGATATTATAAATTTAAAAGTGCATGCACAATAAATTCCATAATGAAGATATCCAGGATTAAATTTATCCTAATCTGTTATAACATATCCATTTTGAGGCAACGGATGTATGAAACGCTATAAATACATTTATCCTTATATTTTTACTAAATTAATGCGTATAAGCATTTAAATATATAGTATATTAATCAAATTATCATATATCTGTTACCTCAATGAAAACATTAATTCATTACTCACTAACTCGTTGCGCATCAGCGGAGTTACATCTGCAACGTCGCTACGATGATTCTGTAACAAAAAGAATATAAAATCCAAATTAAAACAGCAAAAAATCAATTAATATTTTAAAAAATAATAAAGTTCCCTTGAAAATAATTTTCAAAATATTTAATTTTTACAAGCATCGAATTTTTTAATATATCATTCAGTTAGATATTTATAAAAATAATTACACACTCGAGAAAAAATGTTATATAATAGATATGTTACATATATAATTATAAAATAATCAATCAATTTATATATAAAAGTCAATTTTATATATAAATATATATAATTTTATATAATTATATATGAAATTTATTATATATATATTTTATTATATATATATTTTTTTTTTCTTATTTCTATTTAAAAAAAGTTTTTAAATACGTATTTATAAAATTTCAAAATAATTAAAAAATTTTTTTTTAATTATCATTTTTAGGTCATTGTAAAATAAAGAATAAATAGAAAAAAGATGATTTTACAATAGCAAAAAATGATATTTACCGCAAAGTTGCTCCGCTGATGCCTGATGTCTCTCCCAGACCTCCTCCTCCTCTCAAAATTGAATTGATATTCTCTCGCACTGGACACTCGCGTAAAACACTCGCGAATAATACTATAATCGCGCGCGGACTACTTGAACGGCACTCCCGAAACGCGCGACGCGACGAACCGGCTGCGGTTCGTTCATTCTCAAATAAATCGGCGACGAGGGTACGTCAGCTTCCCCATCGTTGGACTTTTACATGAAGAGAACGATTTTATCCAAGAATCTAAAAATTTATAGATATATTGTTTAGATAGATTCGAAAATTTTTAGATATTTAAGAAAAACTGTTCTTTTCGTGTAATTCTCCTACTGAGCCCTCTCAACCTGAGCCGTCAAGATGTACCCGTGAGAGAGAAGATGTCATTTAAAAAATTGTACAATTATAATTATATAATATATATTTAATTACTATGCAGTTATTGATTAATTTTTAGAAACGAATCTCAAAACCATGTCAATTCGCCGCCATTGCGAAATAGAAAAGTGAAATATTTTTTTTATTATCGACAAATATTTCTAAAGGTATGCTTAATTTTTTGTACATATTGTATAACGAAAGGTACGCGAAAACAAAAAATTAATTAAATTATTAATTATATAAACTACAGTGAGAGCAGAAAGTATTCGTACAAGGAAATCTTTTTATAAAAAAGATCTTATTTTTAAAAAATAAACATTAATTAACAATTTTATACAATGAACATATTCTGTTCTAATATAAACAAATGAGCTTCGCATGTATTCTTGATTTTAGAAGCTTTTCGCGATTGTACGAATATTTTTATTTTATTTTTTGAATATCTAAACAATAGAATTTTTTATTTTCACTTTTTTTCACATGATATATTTTCTGTAATTAATACACATCTTTTTATTTATAATTTTAAGAAACTTATTATACAGTCTATTCTTTATGAATAAATTGTTAATTACCTAGCAAGAAATGAATGTCAATTAAAAAATTCGAATCAACGTCGAATTGGTATTGAAATCATCGTATCGATATCGATTCGACGTCAATTTGATGACTCATTTCTTGCTGGACAATATTTACTTTTTAAAAATGAAGTTTTTTAAAAAATATTTTCTCTTTACAAATACTTTTTGCACTTACTGTATATTAATTGTGGCAAGCAAGAATTGCGTTATTTGCTTGAGAATATTTATATTAACGTTATTTTTTTATGACTCGTGTGATACTGTTTGTATAGTCATGTCGCGTGCCGCTTTTCTTTACATCTTTTTAAACTCGCAAAAAGATACTAGATATAATACGAAACGTTGTATTTTACATATACTCACAGAATACTCGCTCGCACGATTAATTATTCATAAAAGGATCGAGATGACAATAATGTATCACGGAACAGATATTTCGAATGGTTCATTCATTTAGAGCATAATCGAGAATTATACTCAAGAGAGAAAAATTTTACGTTAAACAAAAATAATTGTAGTCCATAATTATCGCGAAATAGTAGTAAATTCTACTTTCCATCATATTTTAATTTCAAATGAATGAAACGTATGATATATCTGTTTCGTGACACATAATTATCATCTTGATTTTTTAATGAATAATTAATCGTGCGAGCTATATAGTAATCATATATAGTGCGAATATTTATAAAGTACGTTTCGTATTATATTTAGCATTTGTCGCGATTACGTTTCAAAAAGGAATGTGCAGAAGAGTGGCACGCGATGTTGCTACCTGCCTGTACGAGCCTCAGTAATGGAATGACTGCGCGGTAACTTCGCATTAACGTGACGCGTCACCACCTTGCCCACTCTCCTTCTGCACCAAACAACCCAAAGGTCGCGCGCCGATCATATAGCTGTCGAAATAGTAACGTATATTACAAAAGTAAAATAATTAATCTATTCATTATATTTTTAATATTCTGTAAATAGGCTTTATTGTACGATTTTTACTTTATTAATTTATTTCTTGGATCCGTTATGCACACAATTTATCTACAATCTTAGATGTTTCAAATTGTGTTACAATTATAAGTGATTAATAAGTTATAATCATTTTTTGTTATACGAAATCCGTGCAATGTACGCAAAATATTTTTAACAAAGGATTAACGGATTGTAGCTTTTTGTTACTTTTAAATTGTTTAATGTTTTCTGTGTGTGTGTGTGTGTGTGTGTGTGTGTGTGTGTCATTTACGTCTTATTCCACATTCGGGAAAAGTAATAGGTAAATTATATTTATATAAATTATTAGATGGGAAAAAATTCGTGGCGTTTTTTTAATGCCATCTAATGGGAAAAACGAACTTTTTCCCACACTTAATATATATCTCTAAATGGATATCCGGAAAAAATATTTCATATATAATTATATATAAT
>Ga0157364_1002970_pt1 | contig 16228 bp, 5 predicted proteins | sample AttsexASBM2_FD_111476 | JGI IMG/M metagenome (GOLD analysis project Ga0157364, IMG submission 111476) | Fungus gardens microbial communities from leaf cutter ant in Ribeirão Preto, State of São Paulo, Brazil - Atta sexdens ASBM2 | ecosystem: Host-associated > Fungi > Mycelium > Unclassified ...
AATTTCTACTAGAACAGATTTAACCAGTATTCCAATTAATTCAACTTGTTTGTTTTGATTTAAAGCTTTTATAATTAAAGAGCATCAATGATATTGTACTAAATAATTATACAATAATAATTATACAATAATAATACTGAGCGTCTAGAAGCTTAAAGGATACTACTTTTTATTATTTATATCCGTGCTCATTAAAAAATCTTTGTTTAGCTCTAGAAAATTTTGCGAAATTATATTCTCTATATTCTGAATATATGTATAATTACACTGAGCGACTCTGTTAAATAAGAATGATGAAGATAGCGTGCAGAAAGCTAAACAAACCTATCAGTTGGCTAGTTTCATATGATATTTTATCTACCAGCAAATCCGTTGGCTATGCCTGTAGCGAATTTGGTTGAATGCACTGATACGCACACATTAGTGAACTGTGTAAGCTGTTCGTACACAAACGTTTACCCAAGTACTCGAGTATTTAGGTAAACATGGCCTACGAGTGTTTGATAGTCGGGACGGTCCAGTAGAAATTTTGTCAAATGACAATGGATTATGCTAGTAGTTGTACCACCATTATATCAGTCGAATCATTTGTATTCTATCAGCGTATGGATTTAGTCAATTTGTGCGCACCAATACACGCCTATTGTTTTCAATCGAATCCATCACGCGAGAGACGTAAAGGCAAGTTCGCCAATTTTTTCCGAGTTAACGACTTGAAACCAATAGTCATTATTTCCCAATATTACGATTCCAAACAATGGAAACTCGGATCGAAAATTCCAATACTGTAGATTGGATGCATAACATTGACGTGAAAAAAATCTCCGTTTTTCATAATATTGATGCGCAATAAGATTAAAGAAATTTCAACCGACGAAGTTTCTAATTTTTAAGTATTAGGTGCTTTAAAGCAAGTTAGTAGCATGCTCAGAACACTCCAAAAATTTTTATTTTATAGTTGTTATATTTTTTACTACTATATTATCAGTTAAATCTGCATTAGTTACATAAATAATGAATTTTAAGACCTCCGATAATCTGGATAATAATTTATAATGTTCTTTTTCAAAACTAGGTTTAAGAACTAGTAGTGCTGTAGCCATCCCTTAAGTCTGGTTTCACTAATGTAAAATTAACTTTAATCTCAGTTCAATTTACTAAGCATTAGAAAAGAGTAAATTAGAATTAGAAAAAGATAAACGGTAAGTTAAACCGAGATTAAAGTTAATCTTCCATTGGTGGAACTAAAAATTAGAATTATATCTATTTCTACCAAAGCAGATTAACTTTAATCTTATAGTCCAACATACTTTTCATCTTTTTTTAGAACTAGGAAAAAATGAAGAGTTAGTTGAACCGAGATTAAAATTAAACCACATGGTAGACACGAGCATTGGGAAAAGACAGAGAATAAAGTGAACCGAGATTAACGTTAATCTTACATTGGTAGCATTCGAGCCTTAAAAGTTGATTTCGCCGCTCGGTAATTTTCCGCCTAATAACGCCATACAGTCTTTTTCTCGGCCCTTTCGCACATCGTTCGCCGTCTGTCGCGCAGCAGGGCCTACATCGACATTGTCGGAACAGAGATCCCGAGTTCCGAGTGAAGAAACGCAAAGAGCGGAATCGGATGCGAGTGGGACGAGGATGGACGACAACAGATGCGGCAGGGCAGCGGGGTTTCATCATGTGTGTGCCGCCGCCGCCACCGCCGTCGCCGCCGCCGTCGCCGTCGCCGACGTCGTCGCTGCAATGCGACATTCGACCATAATATACACGACACACACGCTTTCTCGGCCGCCACAAGCGTGCGGAACGCTCGTCGTGAGCTCGTCTGTCGCGCCGCGCCGCGCCGCGCCGCGACCCCGGCGTCTCCCGTCTGTCTCTTTGTTCCCGCCTGTCTCTTACGTACGGTCGTTGTCTCTCGCTCGAATCGATACATATATATACACATATATATGTAATTCGATGTCGATCGACGAAGAAGTCGGCGACCGAGGAGACAGACGGAGCGAATCGCGCTGGCAGTCAGCGAGCCGATACGATCCGTCGTCGTCTCTGCTCGTCTCTCTGTTGGATCCCCTCTATCCGTCGGGAATTCGCCGGGGAGTCCCCGCGGCAGTGGTCCCGAGTGCATTCCGGGAGGGGAAAATATTCCGAGGCGAAAGAAATTCGTCGGTCGGTTGGCCGGCGAGAAATTCTTTGCGGGACGGGATCGCTTCGTGTCTGCATCGAATATCCGATTGATTTCAGTGACAGCGATTGTCCTTCAGCGACTTCCGTTCGCATGGCCGAGGGAGAAAAGCAGTCGATTCATCGAATATTTCATGGAATGCCAATCATGCGGAGAATTCCGTTCGTGTCGACAAACACGTGGAAGATCTTCGAGGCGGCGTCGTTGCAATAAATACACGAGTGAGAGCAAGGAAGAAAAATCCAGAGAAGGGAACCGCAGTGAATATAACTACTTCAAGGGCTCGGTTCTATAAAAATCCAGCTGCATCGTGAAGTACGAGGAGAATCCTTCTAAGGGACAGCCGTGCGATAAAAAAAAAGAAAAGGGGAAAAAAAATACACTCTCAAAGAAGAGCGAAGAAACGAAGGAGGGAATGCAATGAACGTTCTTTGAAGTATTTGGTCCTGCATCCAAGGAGATTCGAGAACCAACCATTGTTTAAATTATTTCCAACCTTCTTGAGAGAGTTAATTTTCTTTTCGTAAACAAGTAGAGCAATTAAAGGATATTTAACCGTGGAGGATCCGACGATTGTTTAATTGAATTTATCTGAGAAATTGCTGCAAATCGAATCGCGTTGAGCAGTCTACAAAATCCTTGAAAATCCTACGTTTTGAAGACTCCAAAATCATTCGATTTACTTTGAGGAGAGGAGCTTACTCGAATGTATCTCAGAAAATTGTGTAGACACACAACTTTTTACCGAGAAACGTATCTTGAGAAGACATATATCTTGAGCCCTTCGTTTGATCGAGGAAGGAGATTGCACCGGATATTCGATGCGTTACGTAACACGTCCACAACAAACAGCCGCGGAAACAAAGGAGCCGCGAGGAAACGAGCTTCGGGCTTCGATTGATCACTCTCCTGTCGTTCGTCGACGTGAGAAAGATCTTTCCGTTGCAGCGTCTTTCGGAGGAGAGGGCGAAGAGCGAAACAAGCGGCGGAAAGCGAAACGATCTGACACGGCAAGACACCAAGACAACACAACACTGACGACGACGAAGTCGAAGACGACAACACGCCGCGAAGGTCGAACCCACGTGACACGACGTTTAGCCGGCGCTACCAAATATTGTGCCTGCGCGATACAATTCGTGACGTTCGGAAGACGTCAGACTTGATACGTGAGACGCGTGTCGCGTGTTGTGTCGAGGAACTCGAAGACGTAATCGCTGCAAGCTGCGATTCCTAATCTCTCCAATCGAACTTACGCGCGGAGGATGACAAGCGCTTGTGAAGCGAAAAAGTGAGTGTTTTATCACGAACGGGAGATACTTAAATGGTCCTCAAGTTTCTATCTCACGGATAAGGGACACAAGCGGAGGCCGACGAAAATGAAGTGAGTAAATTAAATACGACGGCGAATTATGTACAAAGGGTAATGAAGATCTTCATTTATGGATCCTTTAACGAGTTTGATTTTATCTCATCGGTGATTCGACTGAATTCTGCTTTTTACGTGAAATTTCGATGCGTGTGAAAAATGTGGAAGTTTCATTAATATTAGAATTACCAACGTTTCTTATTCATTAAAAGGGAATGGATAAATTATTATGAAAACAAAGAAAGTGATGGAAAATCAAAGATTTCGTCAATATAAAGGACAGAAAAGTCAGAGAATTTCAGAATACAGGTATATTTTACACGAGAAATATTATAATACTGATCTAAAAAAAAATAAAATAAAATAAAAATAATGACTACTCGATGAGCGTAGCCGGGATTTTATTTAGATACAAATTAGAGACTTTCTTAGATTATTGACTTTTTTTAGTTTAGAAGGAGGAGGATAATCGAGTAGTAGAGTGGATTATTGGATTTGTTTTGTTTTACATTATTATTTTTAATTAATTACTAGCAAGTAAAAATCGTAAAATCACTTAATTTATTAATTTAATTTATTAATTTACTTAATTTTTTTCTTAAAATTGTAAACTGATTTTTTAATCTGGAAAAACTTGAGCTGTCTCTCAGAAAAAAATATTTCCATAACTTTCAATTCTTTTTTATTTTCTGACATTAATTATGTTAAAACGAGATTTGCTTAAAATAGTGAATGTGGAGTTCTCGAAATAAAAATTTTCAAACAAATGAAGCTTTAGTTATTGTTCCCGAAATGTAATTCCCGAAAGACTTGATTATTTTCAATAACTCTAACTAAACTAACTAAACTAACTAAGAAAATTATTGATATTTTGATGATTTTTATGAGAAGAAACTGACTTTACTAGATTGATTAATCGAAGAATGCGAGAGAGTAAGTTTCACAATATACGTCGCGAAAGATTGACTGAGAAGAATCGTCTCAATTTAGATAAGCAAATTTGATGAAGCGAACACATCATCTTTGTTTCTATTAAAAGTTTTACAGCAAATTAGTGCATCCTCCCGATGCTCTCGAAACGATGCGAAATTGGTACCGACAAACCTTGCTTAACTGTGTAGTGTGAGACAAATAACGGAATAGACATTGTTCTGCATGGCGTAACACATGTAAACTTTATCTAGCGTTCCCACCGAGGAAAAAACTATTTCTGTAAATTCCGATGAGAGGAGATTCTATCGATTTACGACGGCCTATTTTTATTACTTGAATTAGAACGTTTTTCCATACCATAGAATTAATACTCAATATAACATTTATTTCGTTTTACTACACTATCTCAATTTTATAAAACAAATAATAATTATTTGTTCAATAACTTAGAGGATGAAAAATATATAAAAATATTTACGCACTTGTTTTGTTTTGTTTTTTTTCTATCAAACTTGGATATATATTCATAAAATGAATGAAAAATACAATACAAAGTTAATCTATAAAAAAAAAAAATATATCGTTAGAAAAAAAAAATTAAAAAAGAGAGGTAAATTTTTATTCAGCACGGTAACTTCCGACACATAATAGGCAACAAACGAATTATAATCTGATCCATGAAGGTCTTCCTGTGTCTTGAATCCTTAGGCATGCATTCACTTGAACGTGACTGAAAAAATGCTGGTTAGAAAGTGCAGGGTGACTCATACCTGTATGCATGTCGCGCGGCATTACAGGGTGTCCCATCTGTTTTATTGCAGTTTCTTTTGTGGAACGTCATTTCGAGAATGATACCTTTTTCAAAGGAAATTTAGAAATCATCTTTTGTGTCTTTTGCAATTTTTGAAATATTTTAAGATACACGGATAAATCTCAAACTGTAAATTCCTCAAATTATATTCAGAGGTGTCATAATCAATTGCTAATGGCATTAGCAATGGATGGCGATAACCCGCAAACCGAGTCGCAAACCCTTTGACACCTCTGAAGAAAACACCTGTGAAATCCTCAAAATTATTAGTCTCAAATTATATATATAAATTCTTCTTTTATCGATTTTTACTGAACTTTCTGTTCCATTAATTGTAAGAAAAGAAGTTTTATTGACATATATGATTAATTAATCAATAAATATCCTTCTCAATATTTTTTTAGGGCCGATTGTTCCACCTTTTTGGGTAAATTTTACCTGTTGGGTAAATAGCAAGATTATCCAGTTATATACTTAACAAGTAAAATTTACAAAGGTGGAACAATCGGTCCTTAATCCTAAATGACATTTTTTCTTTTCTTTCTTAATCTATTATTATAAATAATAATAATCTATTTATTTAGATTAACTTGAGTTGATGAAAAAATTAGAAAAAAATTACAACTATCCACAATGGGGATGAAGTTTCAATGTTAAGGGATTATAAAGGTATTTACGTGCCGCTGCCGAAATTCCGGGTTTTAAAAACACCCTCGGAGAATAGAATCGGGAATACGTGAAATATGTCAATAAGCTGTCGAGACTGCAACTCGTCACGGTCTTTTTTCCGTGATTTGCATGCAGCGTGTTTACACGTTCGTTGTGTTTCCACAGAATGGCTCCCGCAGGGACACCTTCATCAAATGGAGGTTTGCCACCGCCTGTAGGGCCCACACTGACCGGCACGTCGTTTGCCAATTATAAAAGAACCTGGTGGAGGAGAGTAGCTCCCTGCCTGGCTTTTCTTGCCGCCTTTTCTACTGCCATGGTTTTGCTTCTTGTCTGGAGCGAGGCTGCGGCTTTGAGGTAAAAATTGCCACTTTTTATTTTTTTACGTTAAATACAAATTTTTTTTAGATAAAGGAAAATGGATTTTTTAAAAAATTATTTTGATATTTTAAATCTTTTTAAACTTTTGACTAAGCTCATTCCATTTTCTAATATTTAAAAAAATGATGCTGATTCTTGTGATTATAAATTCAACAATATAAGAGATGTGGATCCATTAAGTTTTTATGAAATATTTGACACCATTATGCAGTCTCTCATTACTCAGTATTTTTAATTACTCCGAATCCTTCATTTATCTCGTACGTAAAATTCCACCGTTCACAAAGCCTGCAGGCGACTCGCGATTCACTATAGAGAAGCGATCGGATTTCGACAAGCTCGTGTGGAAATTTATACTCTTCGCTTCTTTTTTACTGTGCCATGAGAGGATTACACGATCGAGCTCCAGATTATGCAAGATTGAACACCACTGGTGTAGTTTAAAGTGGATGTTCCGTTACAGGAGACAGGCGTTCGACGCGAACATGACCAGAGATTACGTGCTGGACAGCGTTTCGATGGACAATCCGCAATTGGTGGCGTACATACGGCAAGTGCATCTGAAACCGACTACCCATCAGGATCCGTTGAACGCCAATCAGACGTCAGAGGAGAAGTACGTGGCCTCCTTGTCGCAGGGAAAACGTGAGGGTATCTACGCAGAATACATCAGCAGGGTGAGGAATCTTTCGTTTCAACCCTCGGGAATGTGATTAATGTCTCACGTGTCACTGTTGCGCACATTGAGAGTCTCATCCTTCTAATGTGACGGCGTAATATCTTTGTTCGTGAAACTTATGGTTTACAGACGGTGAAGAATGGATGGTATTATGAAGGATGTTCTAAAATCCTTAATTACTCGATCAATTTCTGGATGATCTTTCATTAATTAAAAAGTCGGAGCATCAACAATTTTCCAAATATAAATGGCTGAAGATGATGAGCTTTCAGTGAAGCAAGTTTTCGTAATTAAATAACCGCGTTTTGCAATTCAAGTAATTTTTAGAAATTTTAATTTTAGTTTTAATATTACTGAGATATAATAATTATAAATAATTATTGAAGAGTTACAATAAATGATAATTTTTCATGAAATTTTTTTTTAGAAAAATATGAACTCTTTTTTTTCTTCTCTTTCTCTTCTCTCGCTCTTTAAATTAAAATTGAAATTAAAACGAGCAATTTTGGTACATCCTATAAAGACATTGCGAAAGCTTAAAATTACAATTTTCCAAATTATTTCATATGTTGATTTATGCTTTTATGAATTTTTGAGAGTGTGTGTGTGTGTGTGTGTGTGTGTGTGTGTGTGTGTGTGTGTGTGTGTAAAGTACGATACATAATATAAAAGCATATCACGAGCATATTTTTCAAAAAATAAAATTCCTTTGGAGTGAAAATTTACGTTCTCTTACATACCTCCCTCTTTCTTGCATCTTATCAAATTTTGGTTAAATTAGAGTATACCGGTGCTTCAGCAGTCTTGAAAGTTCGCTTTAGATACCGCACAGCTGCGCTAACAATTCTTTATCACCCGTGATAGTGCACCGTAACATTAGCGAAACACGCAAAACTAGTGAATCGTCAGCACGCAACCAGTTAAAAATAGATGAACGAGATAGATGAGCTGGATATCTTTCCACGCTCTTTCTAATTCATCTTATTCATTGGGAATTAGACCGACGAATTAGGTCAATTTACCTCCTTATCACGACTCAAGCTCGCAAATCCGTCACTGTCGGATGTCATCATTTTTTTTTTCAGATAGGTGCGATTTCTAGCACCGCTTGGCTGGAGTCTAATCTGAACTGGCGTGGTGTCTTGATACTTACCGAGCCCAAGAGCTTCTTCGAAGCTCAACGAAGTACCAGACACCCGCGATCGAGGGTCCTCCATGCCTGTCTCAGCACGGACACGGATACCAAAGAGGTGAGAAAACGATGAAAGGTTATCACGAAGGAGGGTGATGATAAATCGAACGCAATAAGAATACATGTCTTACGCGCACGAATGGTATATTGCAGATAAAGTACCATCAGGAATCGGAGGTCCAGGTCACTAAGCTAGGCGACGGTCCTAACAGCCTCGTGTCATCGGACGACGGTTTTCCTACCACTAGACTCAAGTGCTTTCCTCTCTACAGCGTGCTGTTAGCGTACAATGCCACGATCTTGGATTACTTAAGTCTTGACAGTCCTGACGCTCCCGATGGTCAGGTAAACAACATAAATTTAATAATCTAGAGTCCTCGAAATATATAACTTTTATGATGTTTTTTCAATTGAAAATTTTTACATTTATTTCCTTGCGTCTAGAAAAGTACATATATAAAAGGATATTTATTTATTTTATCACGCATATTTGTTATATGTTTTCTTTATTAAAAAAATAGATGCAATTTTACAACGATATCGAGATTTAGATTTAGAAATATTCAGAAATATTGTATTTTTTTTTATTGTAACATAATAATTTCGCGATTGAAAAGCATGTACGGGTTTTAGAATTGTGATCGATCGGAGAGTTATAAAAATACAAAGCCGGTAACAAGCGTTGTAAAAGCTTGTCGTAAGGGCAGTTGAAAATTATCGCAGGTACTCGACACCATCCCGTGGGACATCATAAAAATATCGATACTGTCGATACGATGGAGTCCTCATCACAGCGAGGCAGAGACAAAGAGCTTCATCGACAAGATGACCAGCCGGAGGTACAAGCTCGTACATACGACAGACACTGGAAAGTCGATTTTCTTGTACGACACTCTCCTTAAAATTTGACTCAGGTTATAGACTGGTCTGGATATATAAAATATAGGATATATATATATATATATAAAATAATTTGAGCGACTCGAGATAACCCACCTTACCTCTGATCCGTTCTTAATATTTTATTTCACTGCCTGGAAATATTTCTTTCATTTGAAGCGCGATATTACGTAGAGGGATAACTCGTTGCGGTATCAAGAATCCCAGACGTAATCAACCGCGAAATTCGTTCTGCGCTGAATTCCCCAGTTTGTTAGTCTCTTTCCCTGTCGCGGACATCATTAAGAATAAAACACGTCGCTTTCACAATTCAAATAGAACAATGTTTATCCGCGATAACGAGTTCACTGATAACAATCGTCGATCGAATCTCGAGAATCTATTAATGAATTCAAGAACTTGCTATCGAAAGTACTACGATCGTATTTTGAGAGTTTCAACTGTTTAAAGATGAGAGTCAAAACTAAGTAGTTGAAGATTTAGGACTTTGATTTTCAGACTACTCGAGAATTCCGAGTTCTAAATTGAAGTTAAGAACATTGGAATCAAATTTCGAACAGTCACAACTTCAAGTGATTTGAACTTGAAATTTGAGTTTCAAAGTATCTTAAATCGATCATGTAATTTTTTTCTAGAGCGGAAACGTGAAAAGTGAATATTTTTATGTATGTACATACACATAATGTACAAAAAATTTCATTTTTTATTTTTCCGTTCTAGAGAAAAAGTTACATGATTGACTCCCCGACTTCAATCATGCTCCAAATCACGTAAGATCTGAGAATATCCTCGAGTTTGTTACATATATGGTTTCTTTACGAGCTATCCTTATTTCTGAAGGACCAAATTATAATTATGAATCCGAAGACTTAAATTCCGCTGAATTCTAAGAATCAGTGATTCATATCAATCCTCGATATACGATATGTGTGAAAGATTAATAAGGGGTGTAAAGATTTCTCTTTTCAACCGCGGGCAAAACGGTATTCTAAGCGCGCGCGTATATTTTGCGGTCTTTTACGGCGGAAGCATGAGCACAATATGAGCCACGTGCAAGTCGTTAAACTTGCTCTGGATATATGTGAATCTCCATGTCTTATATCTGTGTTTTATTGCGAGACGTGCCACGATTTCTCTCTCTTATTTTCAGTTTTCGTGTCGATGACCAGCCAAATAGAATGTTCTTTTAATTTTTTCCTATTCGTGCAAACGACACATATAATAAAGACATCTCGCAGAAACGCAGAACCGTTTGTTAGATATTCCTGTGACATCTCACTTTTTTCGCGACGATTTCAATTTCATCGTGCGACGTTGCATAATACTCTGTTTATTTCGTAGATACACGAATGATCAACGAATAATTCATACCGATGATTATTAGAAATAATTATATTTTCACAATAAAAACAAAAATGTCCAGATCAAAAAGTAGTCGAGATTCAGAAATATGACAGTATGTCAATTCCCGTTTGACTCCATACCGCAAACTGATATTCGTTGAAGAAAAATACTAAATTTTAATAAATATTTGTCTGAATGATTCTGAGATTTCTGAGTAAATATGTACTAAATAAATATAAACATATATTTATTTGATTCAAAAACCATTTCAATTATCGTTTAAATTTAACTATCGGATTTTTATTTAGTAAATATTTATTTACTGTAAGCAAATGTCTGCTTATTATGAAAAAATATGTATTAAGATTTGGTAAATTTTTTTCAATGTGTACAATTTATATATTTCGTAGAACGATATACGATGGCGATATATAATGTTGGACAATATAGACTGCATAATTGTCATTTCTTATCATTTCGCCGTTTATCGATTCTTTCCATTGCTATTATACCAATAGAAAATAATGTGATGCTAATTTAATATAGAAAATATTTGTTAAATAGATTGTCATACTGACATTATTTTCGCGCGATGAATATTCGAAGTTAATTTATGCCTTCTGTCGCGGACATTGAGTTTGCTCAGGTACTGTGTGACGTAAAATTAATTTTACGTTAGAAGAAAGGAAAAATAGGTGGCTGAAACCGTAGCGGAAAGCGAAAAACGAATTCCTCCATACTTGAGCTAAAAAACGTTTCGTTTAATCTTATCTGCGTAATAATAACTCCTTTCCTCTCTTCCGTCCTCTTCGCAATCGTTGCAATACAGGAATCGCGTCGGCCGTTTAAAGCTCCGAAGTCTCTGGATCTAGAGACTTATAAAGGAGGAATTTTTGTTGAGGGACGATTCTGAGATTCGGGATTGATATGATAATTCAGAGGAGAACCCCGATCGTTTAATGATCCGAGAAAATCCACTCGAAAATCCGACTTCGATAAATCTCGCTTGGAGAGCTCAGATTGAGATTTTCAAGCGTCCGCGATGTTTAATCTTTCTTCCGGGAAAAAGACACAAAAAAAAATTACGAGAAGAAACTTCGCCTCCCGTACGATTTTACGGTAGCACGGTTTTTTAAAAAATTAGGTACAAGCTAGTAACTGTAACTGAGTGTTTTACGCAGGATCCGACGATTTTACTTTTTAAGGGAATGCGGAAATCATCATCCCGCACACGCGCCGATGTGCGTTATCACATGTGATAAACGAGCAAGCTAATCCCAGGTATTTTCCAGGCTTCCGCATTCGTGCCGCGCAAATACTAATAATTTGTAACTAGAAGGAATGACCGTCCGAATCTCATCATGTATATTTGCATTACAAACACTACTCCTTCTTGCGTGTTACCCATATTGAGTGGATCAAATTACAGTAGATGGAACGATAATCCACAATGTTTGATCCACGCATTGATCGCGGAACTCGAAACGACGACACACCCGCTAGTTAGTGCTACACATGTGACGTAGAATGGAGACGTAATACCTAATGGACTTTTTACAATAAGCCATTATCTAAGCTTTAAGTTTTAAGACGCGAGAAATTGATCAATATCATAGTCGATTATTCTTCGTACATTTGACTGTGATTGATTAATTTCTTCTGGCTTAAGCTTAGGCTAATAACTTATAGAAAGCTCGTAAAACATAGGCCTTATTAGCGCGTAAGGTGATATTTTCTTAAAACATTGTAGTGATAAGCAACAACAACCTGCGTTAGTGGTTCTCGCGTTTAAATTAATAAATTATATCTTCGTTTGCGGTACAAAGATGTCTGTAGGTCTGTTTTCTGTGGCTGAATTCGTGTACACTTTTGAAACTTAAACAGAGACACATATTTATTAGGCATTTAGAGGCACATATTTGATATTTGGCAAAAGCAAGAAAGAGAGTTCGAGTGCAGGAATAAAAAAACAGACCTTGTATATCAATTCTAGATGTATCTAGAATTAGATTCTCCTTTTTCTTCTATTAAAACCGTTACTTATAAATCATCTCTAATATTTTGGATGAGAAATTAGCTTATCTTTTTACTAATAATTATAAATTATCAGTAAAAAAAAAATCTGATGAATTTATTTTTGAGTGAGAATATTCTTCAAGAAGAAAATTATTTTGTCTTCTAAATATTAAATTTCAGCCTCGAAAATTTCTCTTCAACTTTTGAGAAATTTTCATTTCACCAAAAATCACGAATTTTCATTTTATTCGATATCCGAAGATATAATGTAAACTCGAATTATCGTGTAAAACGCGCAAAAAGATAAGAATACATAATCTAAATTAAGATATCGCCTTTGCATTATTTACATTTTAGTTACGTAATAATTCTGAGTAGCGCGAGAACCACTTGTATTCGTGAGGCACGTTTAACGCTAAAATGATAATCTGTAATTATGATAATCTAAATAACAGTACAACTGTTCATTCTCTTAGCGAATTTAAATTGCATATTGGATTATCAGCAACGAGAATGAGATGTCTTTAACATTAAAACGTAACCACGAAAGCAGGATTTCTGACTTAAAATCCCATTAACGCGTTATTGCGATTTATATGATTATATGATTCATTAGGAATGTTCAGCACGACAGATACTTAATAATGCGATTTTCTTTGCATCGATCATAGCTTCGTTGCGACGATCATCCTATTATTTTCATTATTAATCGCGCGAACGCACAGCATTTAAATTTTCATAAAGTGCATTATTCGCGAAGCAGACAGTTTGTCTTTTTTTGATCATCAAGAAATTCGGTTTCAAAATTTTATGATAAAAGATCTGGAGAAATCATGAATATCACGGGTTTATAAAAATCCAATGACTGAAGAGAATTCAAGATTTTAATCCAAAAGAAAATATTTTGGGATGAACAGTGAATTTATACATCTGGAATTGAAATTATAGTTTTGAACGTAGAATCTGACTTTCTTTGCTATTTATTTTTTTGTACAGATGGAACTTTATTATGTATAAAAAAAGTCACACATTAGCGTATATAATATGTATTTAGTTTTAATAATATGATTAATTAATTTAACGAAATAAGTATTAAAATAATAGATGTTCCTTCTATATAAATAAGTAACAATATATAATATAATATATAATATAATATGGTTCAAGACATAATTTAATTCTGGAAACGAAAATTTCACTATACTAAACAACTATGTGAGTATTTATTTAGTTTCGCAATTTAAACATACAATCTCGTTTCATATTTCGCGAATAATTTTGGATTATAAGTACGTTATTATTCAATTGTTACCCTCTCGCGAATATGCACTTAACATGAATTAGCGAGCAGTTATTCAGCTACGCGATTTCACAGTTTGTAAATCCTTCATTTATTCGTAAGAATAATCCGCTTTCCTTGCCGCTTCACCGAAAACCATTCCATAACTATTAATTCATATATTTCCCTTTTCCTCTCGCCAATGCCTGTACGCAGCGACTTCATTGTATTACCTATGCGTTTTTTCGGGAGATTTTTTCTACTTTTGTTTATATCTTTTTTTACAGCGTATTGTAACTCGTAAGTTTGACGTGAATAAAGCTGCTCAGGTTTCTATCTTGCGAAGGGCAGCCAATCCCTTTCGAAAGCGCAATAAATTTGGATATTATATTTTGATGTAAGAGATTACTTATTGACCTTCATCCCTTGGAAGCTTTTCCGTGGAAACTGTCTATTTATTATTGTTCATCCTATTTTTCCCATATCTTTTAAGGCTCCTGAATCCTCATCTCAGTCATATTGAGTCGTGACGTCATAAGCGAAAAATATGTCATAAGTGATACGTTGATTTTTCTTGCATGCCATTTATAAATAAAGAGAAAATATTGGATAAAACGAAATAAGATCGATGTAAAACACTTGTAAAAATTGAGACTATCATCATTATTTTCCCTTGATAGTCAGTCAATAGTCGTAAGAGGCACGTAAGGTGCTTTATAAACATTCTTTATAAAAAGTTTATTTGCTGTGGAAACTTTATTACATGATATTAAAGAAAGAAGATTTAAATCGTTAAATATATAAATCCCGAAGTATATCCATTCCTCGAATCCTTTAAAAAATCGAGATAACATATATATATATATATATATATATATATATATATATATAGAACTGTTCAATATCTATAATGCTCGTGCATTGATTTTTCATCATTTCCGTGAAGATAATAGATAAAACACAATCGCTCTTCAATATTGATCCATGATTAAATACATAACTGATTTACTAGCGTGATTTTATTGGAATTCCTATTGAGTATGTCTTATTTAACTTACTACCAAACATCATGTTTAAAATTGAAAATCCGTAGCGATTATTTTCTAAAATGAATATTTGTCACAAAAAGATGTATTTATTGCAATTTTAAATTAAAAAGAATTTTATATTAAGATCAAAATCTACTGATTTCTCTATATCGTGTATTTTTGATATATTAGGATAAAATTACATTAAAGTACGATAACGTGCTAATTATTTAAATCCCGAAACGTTGTCGCTTGCGAGAAGTATGAAAGTGATGAATTACGTCTCATTCATTAGGTATTTCCATAATTAAATATAGCATGCAATTTATCAGAGAAACGCATGTCATGGAAAATTTATCGACAATACGATGCCGCATTTAATCCTGCTACGAATGACAGCGCAGCTACCGTTTATATGTTCTGTGACCGGTTTAATTTACGTTTATTAAATGACAAGTGGGCGTTTGTTTGACAGAAGTTATTGGCACAGATAATAATAATCGTATACATTAATACGATAAATTATTTAGTTAAATTGACCTCATTATGACTGTTAAATTATTGCAAGATTTGCGATCACGTCAAAATTATGTTAAACGCAATAAAACGAATTTTTGATGATGATTTTATTTGACAAAAAAGTTTTCTAAATCTTTCTCAAGATTTAATAAAATTCTAAGAATATTCTTTTATAAAAACAAAAGTGATATTTTTATTTTGCGTTGTGACTAGGCATCGGATTTTTATGCATATATTTTTTGCAGACATGCACAAAATATGCAAATTTGCACAAATATGCAAATATGCACAATGTGCAAATATGCACAAATAAATATGTATTTTTAGAATACTTTTTTAATAAGACAAATTTTTATTTTGATGTTACTTTCCAATCTGTTTTCTAAAAAAAATATGAAATTGTATAAGAATTCGATGTCTAGTTATGACATTAATACGGATTAAAAATTTCTACATTGAAGCGGACAGAGTTTGTAACTGGGAAAAAGCGTAAAAGAGAAAAATGATGAAAATGTCTTGACAGTGGTCTCCGTGAGGTGAAACGCGTGAGATGGTGCAAGAAAGTTCAACGAGTTACACAATGCGGTGTTCCTCAGATGCATCCGTTTGCTCTTCTCACGAGGGGAATGCAATAATCTACGTCAGCGAGCTGTTTCCGATGGAAAACTCGAAGGAGAACATATCGGACGTGGAAAGGAAGAGATGGAGAACGCGTGTTAAACGAGAAATTCGACTCGACGGTGGGGAAAATTGAGAATTGTGCTCTGTAAGTGATTGAAATCGGATTGAAGTGTCTGTCATATGACTAGAAGCAAGACTCGCCAGTTAAAGGTAAGTGGCCACGTTTGATGGGGCTTTTATTCTTCTCTTGTAAATCCGTGGGGGGGGGGGGGTATTTTCGCGTCAGAAGTTTC
>Ga0157364_1002971_pt1 | contig 16225 bp, 10 predicted proteins | sample AttsexASBM2_FD_111476 | JGI IMG/M metagenome (GOLD analysis project Ga0157364, IMG submission 111476) | Fungus gardens microbial communities from leaf cutter ant in Ribeirão Preto, State of São Paulo, Brazil - Atta sexdens ASBM2 | ecosystem: Host-associated > Fungi > Mycelium > Unclassified ...
ACACCCACACACACACACACACACACACACACACACACACACACACACACACACACACACACACACACACACACACACACACACACACACACACACACACACACACACACAAAGTATATACATGGTATATACATGGCATATAATGTTTATATACATGGTATATAGTTTACATACATGGTATATAAACTTATATATAGGATTTTATCCTGAATCGTGAAATACAAACCGTTGAAAATGAGTTCAAATAAAACAGTGGATAAAAATAAAATGAGAAAAGTAAACATTGAATTAAATTAGCTGAATTGAAATTGCAGCGCTTTTACGAGAATATCTTCCTTTCCGCAAATTCTTTTTCTTGGTTCCACCTTCAGAGAATCTTTTCATCCCATTTTTTTCAACCCACACCCCCACGTTATCTCACACCCGGGCTATTGTTACCGTTTTTACTGAGCCCGTTTCTTCCCTACAAGCCATCTGCATGCATCGCTGCTTTATCAAAGGATCGTTTCGACGGCGACGACGATGATGGCAACGGCGACGACTCTGACGTTGGAAGGAAAAACCTGCGTCGCTCCTCTCTGCCCTGGATATGGATTTTTCTTATATTTTCCGTATTGACTCGCCGGAGAAAGGCGCGTTCGCTCTCGCTAAGTCTCGCGTAGAAGGAAAAAAGAGAACAGAAGGAGCAAGCAGAGAAGATGTATCCGCGACGAGGGAAGATCTCGCCCCTTCGCTGCATTGCTCTCATCCTTCTCCCAACCTCGTAAAACATACCAGTGAAATAAAACGGCCTTGCGCTGACATCGTGTATGATTTAGGTGCAATATAATTCTTACTCCCAGTTCGACGACTTCGTTCTCCTATGATTTCTCCTCGGCGTTTCTTAACCCCTACGTTCTCCACCCTTTTCCCTCCTACTGACGATTCATACTCCATCTCTGCGTCGCCATACGAACGGTGGGTGAACCTGCTGTAGGCCCGAAGAACGTATGGTGAGTTCCCGAGGAGGAAGCGAAAGAAAGAGAAGGAAAAGAGAAGTAGGTGGCGAAGATTCACGACGGAAACTTTTTCTTCCGTCGGTTTTGCGGGGAAAACACGGTAACCCAGTGACACGCGAGGAAGTGCGTTATTTAAAGAGGCCCGAGATATTTCGAAGTTCTCGCTGTCATTCTTAGTCTCTTTTCAACACTCTTTCGCTTGTGCGATTATGAACACGACACACTTTACAAGAAGCAATGAATCTCCTTTTCTAATTGCTTATTCATGATTGTTCCTTGAAGAAAAATGTGTAATGTGTAACACATTATTACGTATCTTTAAACGAAGGATTTTTTAATCTTTACAACTTGTATTTCACAATCTGTTCTCTTTAAATAAAAATAAAAACTGCGTCTATTTGAATCATGGACTTTCTCCGTTTTTGTTCTGAATGATTAAATTGTAATATTATGATATCATATAATTGAAATGTGTCTCTTTGAATTTTATTACAAAAAAATCAGTCGTTAATTCGTGAATATTTACAGAGAATTCGCATAACAAGTTAACTAAAATTTTTATATACCGAAGAAACTTCTATTAATCCGCGCTATAAACCGCCGTTGTAAAAGGCGCTTGGCATTATCGAGCTAGAAAGGCGACGCAATATCCTTCAGACAGCTCTCAGTAATAAAAAAAAAAAAGGAAGAAGGAAAAGAGAAAGAGAGGCTGTTTCGATCGATCGAGTTTTGCTCATCGATAATACTGCACGATCCTTTTTGCGCTTATTGCTGTGAAATTACGTCACGTAACTATAAATGTCCACTGTCTCAACACAGGAAGTCGTAAAATTTCTCATTTCCGGAGAAAAACCCAACCATATGTACATACACATACGTACATACAAACTCTTTTATGTTCGTATGTATTCTTCATTTCTTTGCCAATTCGGAAAATCTTTTTCTTAACGCATTGAGCATAAATTTCTATATATATGTAATATCAAATCTATTTTCTCTCCAATTCTTCATATTTCTTTCTCTCTCTTCAGAATTAATCATTATCTATGTTTATTACAAAGAAGGAAATAATATTTATTATATTATATATATTTAAATATTCGTTTTATTTATTAGATTTTCTTCATTAATGATTCAACTTTATATTTATTAGCGACATGAAAATGGAACGGCAATAAAAGTCATTAGTTTTTCTTGTCCTTGCAATAAAATACTCATGTAATAAGTCCGCGAAAGATGGAAAATTTTCATATATTTTCTGATGACGCCATTGCATTATGTGGAATAATAAATTGCACTCATTTGCGTTATGACTGTACATATATGTATGTGTGCTAATCTATCGTAGTGTAACGAGCATGTTTGCAGGTCGTCCCGTATCAGATTATAACTGCAACAGCAAATTTCATGACTAATATAGCAGTAGTGACGTCAATTGTAATCTGCGAAATAAATAGATATAATTGAATCGACAATAAAACGAATAAATCTTTCAAAGCATGGTGTAAGATATTTTGTTTGAATATTGCATTGAATTTTATTTGGAAGAAATAAATATCTTTATAAGAAGAGAAGATATATTTCATAAGAAAAAGAAAATTATATATTCCATATCATATACATATTAAATATACATATTAAATATATGTGCATTTAATTTCTATATTCTAATAACTCTTCGAAGTTACTCATACAGCACAGATAGCAATTATTTTCATTCGTTATTACATATATCGCAACAAACGTATTCTTCTCTTCACTGGACTTTTTATTTTTCAATCGATCGTTCACGCGCGCGGCAAATGCAAATGCGAAACGCATGGCAAAGGTTCCGCAACCCTTTACGACTGCGGTAACATTACGCTATTATTAATCGAGTCGCGGCGACAAGTAATTTACATCTCTACGGGGGTCATAAAACTTTATTAAGAATTATGACGAGACGCGATGGTGGATCGTGGTTAGCGAAGACGTGTGCATAAGCATCGGCCGCATAATCAACTTTCCTTTGTACTTTCTATAGAGTGTCTTTGATGGTTTCTTAATATGATTTCTTTCATTAATTCTGACAACGAGTAGATTCTTTTCTTTAAAATCTTGCTATTCAAGTTTTAAACGATTAAAAATTTGAATATATTTTCGTGACTCGGATTTTCGCAAGCAAATAACGAATGCTTTGTTCTTCGTTTACTTTTACTTAGTCAGAATTTATTCCAATAAAATTTTTAATTTAAATATCGATTATAAAGGTATTGAAAAGCAAATATTAGAGAAGATATCATCAATTCGATAAAAGTTCTCTCTATAAAAAATTCAACTTCTTACATCGTTAAACCTTTTGATATACTTATAGAACCAGAATCAGCCTACACACCACGTATAATTTTCTCATCACGTGCATTTTTAATCCTCCGTCGACAACATGTAATTTTGCAATCTAACTCTTTCAGCTTCAATGCGTGTTTCTATATTGTGTGTTCCACATTTTACAAGAATCTGAAAAAAATTCTTGTGCACTTGTGAAAGCAATAAGTTTTTACCATTATAAAAATCGGATTGTATAGAAAATATTGAATCTCATCATTTATCAGTTTATCCTAAAATTCGCAATACAAAAATCAATTATATCTCCAAAAATCTTCATAGAGTTAGTTCCGAATACACATACAATTATACACAATAGGTGTAATAAACCGTAAAAAATCAATCAATCATGGTCGACTATTCTTTTCATATTCAACCGTGATTGGTCAATATCTTACGATTTAAAAGCTTACTATAGTTATTATGTTCGAGATTGGCTTAGAAGAGTTTTATATTATTATAGATTCATCATTAGATTTAGTATTATGCCGAATAAAAATACGATTATATGTACTTAGTTACTTCTCTATATTATATACATGCTTTTTAGACAAAATATCTTTTAGACAAGATATCGATAAGGATAGTGGATTGAGAAATTCCCTTCAAGAGGAGGGAAAATGCGGAGATCCGGGAACACCGTGTATGCGTTCCATCGGCACCGGGCACGAATGCGAATACCGCCGACCCACCGCCCACCATTACCACTACCATCGCCGTAACTATCGTGATCACGGAGGTTGCTATAAATCACACAGACGAGGAAGAGCCGTCGCGCGCCAAGACATAGCGGTCTCGCTGATCTCGCTAAAGGAGAGAAACCCACGTCGAGATACGCGCCGCGAAACCTTGATATCTTACGTAGCAACTCGCAAATCGATACCACCGTGCCTGCGTGCTCATTCTCTTTTTCTCTCAGACCATTCTCATTGAAGAAAATAAAATTCCTGACCGCGAAGCGTCATTTACTGTATTGTTGTTGCACGTGTTCGTGTTCAACACTGAACGCTGGACACGTTTGAGTTGCATTTCTTCAATGAAACGATGATTTTAATGTTTCTCACGTGCAAGTGCCATAAGGAACAGCTATATTAATTCAAAGACGCCATTGCGGAAAAGATATCGTTAATCCGTAAGGATAATACGCTCGCAGATTAATGCGGATCGCATTGACGCAAGACAAAAATTTCAGATCGAATTCGACGGACTTGAGAGATACGGTTGTCCTCAACAACAATACCTCCCGTACAACCGTATCGTGGAAACACTTCCGCCGCTAAGAGTATATCGATGAGGATTTAATTGAAATGGACAAAAAAGTGTGGTTTCTTTGTTCGCGGAGCTTATTTTCCGTCTTTTTCTCGCCGAAGAGCGCGATAGCTCTTTGTCCAGGATATAGCCGCTGGTACAAAGGGGAGGCCCGACCAGCTCTTCCCCCGTTCCTCTCACCCTCCTCGAGGGGCACCAGGGGGTGAACGGCATGTTGGCGGTAAAGAGACAGCGGGGGGTGGAACCTGCGGGGAAAGGGAAACCACGCATGCTTGCTCTGGATGGTTCGTCGGCTGGGTGGTTTGGATGGTTGGGTTAGTCGACCCTTCCTCCCCTGTCACCCCTCCTTGCACCACGGGGTTCTCCCCGCTGGATCGATATGTCCCACTGAACCAACTGAGAGCGAGGCTCAGAGAGAACGCTGGTGGTTCACCCCCTGCCGTCAGCCACCCCCTTTCGCGCCACCCCGGGCTGCACAGACGTCGTGTCCTCCACTACCGAACGGGCGGCGACACCGCTTCCTCCTGCTCTCCTTAGCAACAAGCTACAGCTACGGATCCGCGCTTTCTGTTCGATCGGATTCTATCTTCATCGTCCTCGAATCGCCCCTAAAGTAGACTGCATTTCCGTGGAAATATCGGTGCCGCGTAAATACCCATCTTTTCGCGGTTGCGAAATCGATACCTATTCGGCTCTCGCCAATCGAATCTTAAAGGGTATCGGTACTTGGATATCAGTCGCACGCGGATGATGTAAGATGCGCTCGTCCGGAAAATGCGAATCGTGCTCGTAGGATGCGATTCCTCGATTCCTCGGCACAATTCAATTTCGAACCATCGAAAACGGTCGCGAATTTAATTGTAGAAATCCACACACTGGAGAGTTCTGGGTGGAGACCCGGCATTTTGTCACATGATGTTTCTACACGGTAGAATAACTGCACGTATTTTACCGGATTTCACCGTTCCCGAAATGTAGAAAAAGAAAAAGAGAGACGAGAGGCGGAAGAGGGCGGTCGGTTGGTCGAAACTAATGGAAGACGGCGGGATTGATTATCCATAAACACACATGAACGGCCGAACGGCGGCGGTATCGCACATCCATTGCGCGAGAGAGAACAATGGCGGCTAATGGTTCCCGGAATCGTAATTAGCGTCAGTTAACCAGGACGAGTAACGAGAGGAGTCGATTCTATGGGATTTCATTGTCGGAAATAATGAGCGCTTCGTAGTAACCGCGATTGCGACCAAACCGATGGACAGCTCGAAATATTGTACGCAGAATATTGGCCGAATGCCGGGCCTGGGAACAGGCGGCGCGTTAATGAAACGCACGCGGAGCACGATTTATCGACAGATTATAAATCGTTTGCTCGTGCTCTTGTTACGCCGACTTCCATTGCGCATTTGACATCGACTAGTCCGACGATTTCGCCATAGTTAGCATTTTCAAAACTCAAACCTCCCTGGAGGATTTTGATCACTTGCAATCAATCCGTAGCAATAAATGTGGATACAGTAAACAATAATTATTAAGAAAAATATAAAATTTAATATTAATATTAAGAATATAGAACATTATAAAATTTAATGTTAGGCCACATGTCTCGAATTAATCATATAACTTATTTCTTAACGTGGAAACATGTGGAAAGTGGAAAGTGAAAATTTTTATGTACGTATTATATATAAATACAAATACATACAAAAAATTATCTTTTTACGTTTCCGTTCGAGGGAAAAAATTGCATGATTAACTCCCTGATAAAAATTGATATCTAGAAAAGAGGAAAAAAAAAGAGAAAGGAAAAAGAAAGAAAAAAAAAGAGAGAAATCATTATTTATTAAGTGCTCTAAAACTGGATTCCCTCAAGCGCTAAAAAACAATACATGATTGAGTAACGGAATAAAAGAAATAGAAACCAAATACATAAAATAAAATTCCAATAAAAATACAAATAGATATAAAGATAGACAAATGTAGAAAAAGATAAAATATAGACAAAAATAAAAATTGAGAAACACAATAACTAATAGCATGCGCAAAGTTCAGTTATAATATAATAATGGAAGTCCTACAAGCATAGTGGAAACATAAATACAAGTCAGAAAGAGAGAAAGGGGAGGGGGGGAGTTGAAGAGAATACAGGACCAATTTTATCCGAAAATAAAACATCCGTGGACGATGCATTACGCTCACCATACGTCAAATCGGAAAACATTGCCGGAAAGTTTCCGTCGCCGACTTCTCCCTAAGAGTTGGACGATATTTCCTACGTGCCTGCCAAAGAAATTTCCGACTTGCTAGGGACGCGGCTGCCGTTGACGACCGCGAAGCGGATGACTTCGAGAGAGAACTTTCGTCGTTTTGAAAAGGGTTCGATACGCGCGTGAGTCGTCGTCTTGTACGTGATTTTGTTTTCACCACCTCCGGTACGGGTATCGTTTTCGTTAGATGAATTTTCCGCGATGCTAATGTAACATTTTCGATATTCCGATACATTCGTAAAAACACTTTTGCATTTCATATTGTGACGTATTTGTGAATCTGCAAAACATACTCGTCTCATAGTTTTTTATCCGATAATATTTAATGATATAGACTTTAATTTAATCATATAAAATATATAGTGTCATAATGTAATATAATAATAATAATACGATATATATCGCAGAGAAAGATTAATAAACTAAAAATGATTTAATTTATACGTATACAAAAATAATAACAGAACTAATGGAATATGTAAAATAACATTAGTAAGTCAAGCTCGTGAAAGTAATCAACAACAATAAATTATTACGGTCGAATTAAACAAGCAATTAATATATTAAGAAGATATTTTTGCTTTTAGCATCATTTTATAATCACTTTTTAGAAATTCCTTTTTTATAAATGTAACAGTCATAAATTTGAAACTTGTTACATTTATTCTTTAATATTTGAATATTCTTTATAAATTTTTTCAAACATTATCAATGATTTGCTTGGTATTTATTAATGAATTTATATGGGCACATAAAAGAAATACCTGTCTGTTGTTACCACGATTTAAGATGCATGAATTATCTGAAACAAAAAATTCAAAAAGATTCTTAATCTATATAAGTATTTATAGTTCTCGTCCGACTTACAATCAAATAAAAAGTCCTTCTGATTTTTTATGTAAAGAAAACGTTCAGAAATAAGTAAAAAAAATCAAAAATTTTTTCAAACATTTAAAAAAAAATCAATTTTTTTAATTTGATTGTAAAATCGGATGAGAATTATACTTAGAGTCTTTTTGAATTTTTTGATTCGGATAATTCCTGCATGATGACAATAATAAACAGGTATTTTTCACATGCATATAAATTTGTTAATATAAAAGTCAAGAAAATCGTTTATATTGTTTATAATGTTTGAAGAAATTTATAAAGAACATTCAAACATCAAAAAATAAATTTCAAATTAATGGCTATATTAAAAAAAAAAAAGGAATTCCTAAAAAATGGTTAATAAAATAATATTAAAAGCGAGAGAATATCTTCTTTATTTACATAATAATAATAATATGTAATATAACAGAAAATTGAAAGAATATTGATATGTATAATATAAGATTGAATCTGTGTTTCTTCGAGAGATAAAATTGCTTTTTTCAATTGTACTCCAAGTTATCATTATTTTCAGTAATAATTTGAACTTCGTTTTCGCGATATCGTAACGCGACTGCCGTATATCGCGGGATCGCGATATGTAATGAAGACTAATAGTGGCACTGTCGCAACCGCAAATGTCGAGACACTTAATGTCACGCGAAAATGGGCCTTAACTGATGACTCGGAAACTCCGTACAGAGCATTCGTGCCTCTATTCGTTACACTAAAAGCTGCTTGTCTTCGGTTCTCCACGAACTGTTTCATCTCGAAAGTCCTGTACTCGTAATCATGTCAGACACTTATGCGATTAATGTTAATAACTATTGCGTAATCGTACTTCACGAAAAAGACAGATTTTTCTTTTTTTAGTTCGATCTACTTCCCGTTAACTTTAATCAAAGATCGTTCAAAGTTCGTTTCTTGATAAACGACAAAAATTGCAAACTCAGGGAAACTAACAAGCTCGAATTAAATTATGCATTCAGTCAGTTGATGTTTAATAATCGTTGCATAATGTATTTCATGCATTCAGAAAAAAGAAGCATTTTTTATAATGATGGTAACTGATGGGTAACAATTATATAAGTTTTATAAATAAGATTAATACATAATAGTTAAATTATTTTATAGATATTACAACTAAAATTGAACAATTATAAGAACTAATGAGTTTTCGTATATAACCATTCAATTTTAGTTATAATAATTATAAAATAGTTTATTCAACACTTTTCTCTATCTATATGAAAAATGTTTTGTTTTATGAACTAAAATTTTGTTGTAGGAAAAAAGTTTAATTGAAATTATTCAACAACAATTTTTTAATGATATATACAGAATAAAAAAAAAGTTTTATTAAAATATACCAAACAAAACTAATTTTAAACTAAATCGTTTAATTATTTTTGCTATTTACAAAGCAAAACAATTATTTTGCAGTTCCAACTAATTTTTTGCTATATAACGAAATATTTAGTTGATATTAAAAAATATAAACTACATAGTTTTGTTAAAGGCAGTAAATTTTTTTTCGTAGTAAATAAAACAATGTACATTAATTCTTCTTAATATACAAAACTTTTATAAATGTTACCTATGTAATTTGCTTCTACCATGCCTTTTTTTCTGTGAATGTATTAGGAAACTGAAGGAGTAACAGCCTTCGTTCGAGCGGAAATTTTGTCTAGAGCTCACAATTATCGTCGATAAATTTAATGACGAAGACCGCAAATTCGGAAGAAACGACAAGCTCACCGATCGATTTATACATTTCCGCGGCCAGTGGGTTAATTACGTTTCCCCGTAGCGTGACTGCTAGCATATACTCGTTTCCCGGACAAAGAGGACACCCGAGCGAATCGCTCGCTATCTGTTTTCGAGCGGTTAGCAAGTGGTGGCAACGGTGGCCGTTGCGGCAAGGCGGACAAGGAACACGCACATGCATGTGCGTGCGTCATCGCGAGATATCAGCGTGCCGCCGAACTGTCTGTCAGGCGAGGTTGACTGCGTGCGCGCGCGCGCGAGTTTATCTACGCGCGCGAGACAGCTGTAATACGCGCGGTGCCTCCGTTCACGTGTCCGTGCACGCGAGCCCGATAGAACGCGAGAATCTAGAGAGACGAGAGGAGGAGAATGCGGGGAAAATCGCGGAATGGTGGAAGACGTGCGGAGTGAGAGACGAGATGGCGATTAGGTCGCGGCTTGTACGACCCGCATCATCGCTATACATAGATCGAAACGCACTTGTCGTGAGGCTCGCGCTCCGGAATTAGATACGTTACGACACACGCGAGCACAGCGATGCATTTTTTTCCCCTCCGTTTTTCTGTATAATCCTTTTTCTCTCGTATTTCTTTCGAAATTTACTTTACGCGCTCGTCCGCGAATCAACAATCATTGGTTGATTACACGATCGTGCTTCAAACGTCTTTTGTATTTATGTAATGTCCTGAAATAGATTAGGAAGAGGAAAATACGTACGAATAAGTAATATTAATAACGTAATGGCAGATAATAAATTATCGACTATTAGAGGTAGTAAATTGTCAATCATTCGCTCGCTGTGCCATTTGTAATACGTACGATGTAATCAGTTATATTATATATCTGTTAACACTAATACCGAGCGATTTCTTTTTTTTTTTTATGCATAAGCTTCATGATATTAACTTAATATTAAACACAGTGATTCTAGATCCTAGAGTTTCTTTTAAATAGCATGTCGCACAAAATTATGTTTCGTAATACAAATTAGCACAAAATGAGTACTAAATTATTCAGTAGATCATTTCGATTCCACTTCATTTGCTTTTGCCAGTTCGACAAAAGTATCGAGCGATCATTTTTATATTTTAAATTAATATTACATTTCTTGTGTAAAAGATGGAATTCTGAAATCTTTTATTATCTTTTATTCAATAATTACATCCTTTATAGTGAAATATTCGGTTCTTTTATTACTTTCTTTATTTCTTAATTTATTTACTTGATCCTTTTTATATGTCTATGTCCATCAATGAAGATTACTATTCCAATTCTAAGAGTTTGAAAAAGAAGAATAAGTTGAATCGAGATTAAAATCACTCTACATTGATGGAGACGGATATTAGTGATTAAAAAATTGGTACTGCTAATGTTAAACGGTTTCTAGACACAATATATTTGTGATCTTATTAATATTATTAATTCAAACTGTTTTGAAATATTTGAAAAAGAGTTCTCAATGTTATACAGAATAATTATATAATACTGAGCGTTCTATTGTCAATATCTCGCGGCGGGTCTAAAGGCCATTATAAATGTAGATTCACATGAGCGATGTCATGCGAGTTTGTGTTTCAATGCCAAACTCACGATTTAAGAGAGGAAACACAGAATCTTGCATAATGCATAACACATAAGAAAAATGAATCAATCAAAGTCCTTTATCTTCCTTTCCATGAAATAAAACACTCTGATTAGTTGATTTTCTTATGCTTTATGTATTATGCATTATGCAGAGGTCTGTGCTTCGGCCTTTACGCATCGGACTGTATAAAAAACGACCGGGGGAGTTAGACGATGAACATATTACAGCGAATCCCGTTAACATTACGTTACGCGTAAGTCAGGCACGCGATGGACTACGCGTGATTACGCGCGTATAATTGTGACGTGGAACGCGCACGTTAAATTTCGCACTGCAAGAGCGTGAGGGAAGGAGGAGGAAGGAGGGAAAATAGCCGGGAGGGACCACGTGCATCCGTCTGTCTCATATAATTGCGAAAATATCGACGAAATGGGCTTTCGATGTAACGCGAACTCGTTAATCGCGCCGCCGGTGCCCGTCCGCGGTGATCCACCATGTATTTTTCGCCGATACCCGACCACCTCGCATTTACCGGTGTCCTTCCCCTTGTTCTCCTCTCCTCCTCCTCCTCCTCCTCCTTCTCCCCTCCTCCTCCACCGCTCCATCCCCCTCTACCCCGATCTCTCGCCTCGTGCCTCACGATTAGCGCGATAAAATGTATTTTACCGCCGATCAATTCCCGGGATCGCATCGTTGCTACGATTAAACAGAGTACGCCCGGAGGAAAATTGTCCTGTCGCATTGCCCTGGCCGCGTGCACGTGTGACGTACACCGCACTCGTTGCATTACGTGACGCGACGCGACGCGGAGGGTGCGGCGGTTTCACGTGCCGCTCGACGGGAATCTCTCGTAAAAACGTATGCGGAATAATTGAATTCGCTTGTTCGGTGAAAACGACGTTGTATCTCACGAAGGAAAACCGCGCGATATCTCTTTCGTGGGACAACGCGAAAGAACTGTCGCGAGTATAGCAACATCCAGGTCGGTATGTTTGAAAAAGAGGAATTCAATATTTTTATAGTTCTTCGAGTTTCTTTGCCTGACGACTTTATTGCCAATCGGAGACTCTGTATACCGACTCGAGGGAGAAACTCGGTACGGCATCCTCGAAGAGAGTGCAGGGAAGGTAATTCACTCCAAGAAGTGGATCCTATAACTCCTCTTTGAACAACATAGAATAAGTTTCTTCAATATTATTGCCGCGCGCGCGCGCGCGCGCGCGAGGAAAGGCATCCAACCTTTTCGTATCCTATCATTTGGAATATGAAACGTCCCGCATGCCGCGTGCGGAATTTACGAGCTAACTTTTATAGAGTGGCGTGCCCGTTAACTTGACGTGTATCACGGACGCGTCCCATCGTCGTAGTCACGCGTGCGTTTCGTTATTAACTCTTTCCAGTCCACTAGTACCATATGGCACTAGTTGGCACTCGTAGACGCGCAGTTTATTTTCGGCAATAAATTTGCCACACGGTCGGACGAACCGGTCGAGTCGTAAGTATGCAGGCGAGAGATGTTCGTTTTCGCACAAACTAGTATATGTTTACTGCCTATCCCCAACATCATTATCACTGATAATCGCCTCTTTCACGAGCATCGCGTTCGCCACTAATCAACTGTAACAGTTACGATCCCTTTTGCGCCATTTAATGTTGGATGCCCTTTGAGAATTGGAGCTTTCTAACAAAGTAACTTATGGAAGATTTTGCTTTTTGAAAGAGAGCTTTGGGAATCGCTGAATTCCATTCTGGTCTCAGAATTCTAAAATTCAAGTTTAAAAAAATAATTTAATCGTGAAATAATTAGTGAATTAGTTAACAAGAAATTCTTGGTATCTCAGATAATGAATTTAAATGTAGCCTAAAAATATCAAATTTTTATCTCCATAAAGGAAGATCTAATGTCTTCATGACCAGTTTAGAAGTACTGCTTTACATATTGGATGAGTTTTAAAATAAAGCAAAACTGGAAATTTAATGTTACTTCGCAATTAAAAACTTTCTAAAAGCAAGCTTTATGACAATCAAATTATTTTTTTGAAATTCTGATATTGAATCTATCGTTTTGAATTTTTTATCTTTGACTTTAGATTTGAATAAAGTATTATCAAATTATCTTTTACGTTAAGTTTCATAAAAATCGAATAAGTACTTTATAACATAAATAATAAATAAGGATGACCTGAAATGGAGTCGCTGCCGACTCTCCACAAAGGGTAAAACACGTGTTTCTTATTAAGCGTTTATATGAATATACAACATATAACACAGGTCACGGATGGAAATTGACAAGTTATTATTATCTGTTATTTATCACGTCTGATGAAATATCCTCTACACGTTACATGTGTGGAGAATATTAAAAATATTTATTCCCAGCAAAAATTCATGCACGCGCGGCAAAATGATGAAGCGGAATTGATTCTGCACTTTATGATATTCACAGAATGAGAATATCAATATTCTCTTGAGATAATCATATTGAAAACACGTGGGATGTTGAGAAGAAAATTGGAAATAAAAAGCCAGTATAATCTTCCTTCTGTATTTTTGGTCACTAAAAAAAATAATCGTGATTGAATAAATAAGATATGTTTCGTTAAGCAAATTTTAATAGGAATAAACAGAATTTCTGATTATCGTAATAAATGTTTTTAGTATGCAACCAGAAGTTTCAGGTATGAGTACAGATTAAAGTTAGTTATGTAGTAATAATATCTAAAGATCCTTTTTTGTAACTCTTAACGACTATAATGACATTGTTACATTGCCTTTGTTCAACTTTTTTGTCATGTATAAAATCTGCGCAGCGATAATGTAATATATATCATTACAGACATCAAGAATTAGGATCCAAGTATCTGATTATTGTGATTATTATGGAAAACAAGCATGATTCAGATTAAAGTCATATGTATGATTAAAAGAATATTGATGGAATTAAACTACATTTCTGGTTATCATAATTAAATAATTTGATATTTCAATCAAAAGTATTTTGTTTGATATTTTTCACTAGAATTCATGTAACTAAGGGCCGTATTCTAGGTTCAAGTTAATCTTTCATTTCAAAAACGCTTCTCACATACAAACTACGATTAAATAAATTCAATTGATTCAAACTTTGGTTCAAGCCAAGTCTAAAATCAATCGTGGATTGTTCTGTAACTATGAATACGAACCTAAATGTGTTTAATTATTATAGTCAAAATATATGCAATTAAATTTGTCTGGTTTTTTAATCAAAATTATGAATAGTTCATTTCGCAAAACAGTCTGGTTATTAATATACGTATTAATATACGTATTTCAGAATAAATCGATCAATTTTTTTCAATGATAGCGTAATACTAGCAAAAACTATGATGATGGACTATACGAGCTATATAAATACTTTATAATTTATTTCCTTCTTACAGTTTGTTCTATTCTCTCCAACATTCGCGTCTTTCGTCGCTTGTACGTCACGCTCGTCGATTCTTTTGTTTTCTTTCCGTTTGTCATGTCATCGGTTCTCTGTCTGTCTCTTCGACATTTTCAATGTCATTCATCAAACGTGCTGAATCGTAACAATTCGACGTCTGCGGAAGTGCGTACTTCCGGAGGAAACGTGTATTATATAGGGCGAGACGTACAATTATTCAACACCTTTACAATAGAGTTTTCGTCTGTACGCATGCAATTTACAGTATAGCATTATATATAAGAAACGCCAAGTGCAAGATCCATAAAAGTCTTACGATAGTTATGATATCACAAAGGTCATGTGACTCTGCGTTTCTCATTCTTTCATTCATTCATTATTTGATAAAAGATCGTTTATAGCGCGATTACTCCGATGATTCAGCGACATTTCAACATTTCTCGCTTACGGTGTCAATAAAATATAACACAACGATTCCGCACTCTTCCTGCTATAAAACAGTATATATCGTTTTTTTCCTTCCGCCTTTGTCTTCTTGTATTCCAGCAAAGCTCTTTGAACTACGGATGGATTCTCCGTTCACATTCAAAGAAAAGTGCCCGTTGCACTTGGTGAAAAAGCATCGCGGCGATTTTCAGGAAATATCTTTGTCGCGGGAGAAAAGAGCTCGGAGAGCGAGCTTGCAGAGAGAACTTTTGCGGTTGCAGGCGTCGCTCCTATATTGTGTAATGATAGCTGCTTCATTACGCGAGTGTGTTTGAGCGAAAGAAGTGCCCGTGTCTTTCATCTCGGTGAGACTCGATTAAAGGTTTCATTCTTTCAATAGAGATTGCACGTTAGAAAAAGCCAACCCTTAACTTTTAATTATTCGATACATTTCTACATCGAGTATCAGTTAGTATTTTATATTCATTAATTGAATAAATTCTAAAAAATAACTGATAAAATTTTAACGAGAAATAACATAAATAGCGCAGATCCACATATTCAAAATGATATTTTTTATTGATAAATTAATAATTAGTTATATCATATTTTCTACTGTAAAATTATTCATGTACATGAGAGATATAAGAATAGTGTCTAAGAATAGAAATTATCTGGTATTTTGAAAACAATAATATTGCAAGAATTAATATCGAAGAAAAATCGAGAGACTACATTTTTTAAAAGCGAAACCGATAAAAAGATGTCCACCCCCTTGACCCTTTAATCGGTGAAGCGAAGTGAAAGGACGACATATTTTACGAGGACTTAAAGCGAGCTCGAGTCCAATCGTCGAGCACCTTTTCACGAATCGTTCCCGAGATCGGAATCGAATGTCGATCTTTCATCAACGGTCACGTGCTGTCCCAACAAGCTTTACTATTTTATTAGGAAGGGAAGCCATGCTATACATGTAACGAGGAGAGGCAAGCAGAGACGGGAGAGGAAATCGGTTAAAACGGAAAGGAAAAAGGGGGGAACAGGAAGAATAATCTCTCTCTCTCTCTCTCTCTCTCTCTCTCTCTCTCTCTCTCTCTCTCTCTCTCTCTCGCTTTCTTTCTTGGGTATTTCAACTCACGGTACTAAAAGCAGTGGTTTTGCGCCGGAAAACCCGCACTTTTTGGATCTGGGCCAAGAAGCCCGTATGTGTGTGTGTGTGTGTGTGTGTGTGTGTGTGTGTGTGTGTGTGTGTGTG
>Ga0157364_1002972_pt1 | contig 16224 bp, 9 predicted proteins | sample AttsexASBM2_FD_111476 | JGI IMG/M metagenome (GOLD analysis project Ga0157364, IMG submission 111476) | Fungus gardens microbial communities from leaf cutter ant in Ribeirão Preto, State of São Paulo, Brazil - Atta sexdens ASBM2 | ecosystem: Host-associated > Fungi > Mycelium > Unclassified ...
CCAATTTCTGAAATATTTTAATATTTCCAGTCATTCTTTAAAATGCTTTTATATTTTTATTTATAGAATGATTTTTAAAAATTTATCGTAACATGAATGATAATTCTTTACTATCACGGAGGTCTTATTCAATAATTGTGTTAATTAAGTATTGGCGGTAAAGAGAGGGTCGACTTCTTTCTATCGAGTCTCGCGGAAAACCGGATGGGAAATCGTCGAGGCTGATTCGTGATGCGAATCACGTGGACGTGAGCTCGCGCGTTCGCCAGGGCGGGTTACCTTAAAAATAAGTTCGCTTTTGCTGAAACCGGACTTCTTTTTAGTCATATTGTCAGAACTTAGGCGCCCCCTCCGCTCAGTGCGTTTTTTTTGTAGGTTCTGCAATATCTAGAAACAAAAGAAAGCGGGACATAGCCAGACGTAGTAAGAAGAGGTTAATAGAAATTCTGTAGAGGTTAATAGAAATTTCACAGAGAGGAGGTAGAAATAGTGTCAGAAAGAGTGTAAGAAAGAATAGGAAACAGAGATAGAAAGAAACGGAATTGAAAGTAACAGTAAGGAGGATGGGAAAGAAAATGTCGGTATAATTAGACGGTTTTATATATGTATTAATTGACAGAGAGAATTTGCAAGATGGTATGGTGGTACAGTAGCGAAAAGTAAGACGGAAGTAGTATAGGAGATTGTCGGGTGGTTGCAGGATCAATTTTCTTTTTCTCGTCTCTCGTGAGGTCAGAAATTTTCTTGTGCGATACTGTAGCCACATTACACAACGAACGCTGAAAGGCAATCCCATTCCTAAAGTTTCGTCCTTTCGTTATAGTAATATGAAGCACATTCGGATCGCGAAATCCGCCAGTAGATGCGCAAAAGTAGTAATCGACGTCACTGTAGACATTTTTAATGGTGACATCCACTGAATCAGGCCGTACATACAATCACGTGTGAATCACGTTAATTTATATATTTAATGACGAAATAAATTAAGAAAAAAAGTAGAGAAAGATGATATATAATATTTACATAGATATAAGGTGTTAATACCTCTCATTTTCCATCCTCCCTCCTGAACGCTAGTACTGGCACATACACAAGCACATAAACAGAGTAAAATAATTACACCAGGTGTCAGTATATCGGTGTTGGTGCGAATTCTCATTTCGCCGGCGAGTGTTGACCGCCGTAATTTGAGTATCAAACGATCAATCGTTCGATCGATCGTATGGGTGATGAGAGATCGGTTAAAGTGTGAGTTGCGGGGCGTAAATATAAAAGAACGATTTTCGGTGATGTGAGTGACTGAGTAAGGACACGGCACGATAACGAAGAATAACAGTCCGATAATTCGTGAATTAGGTAATTAGTAGTCAACAAGCCATTCGAATATCAAAGCTATCGAATTAGCAGTCGCGCGCCAAGCGTGAAGCCGCAATTCCTTTTCAAGCTCGAATGAAGCTCGATGAATTAATTAGCGGTTCTGTATATATGTGGTATCGTGGTGGATTTACAGACTGAGTAAAAAATCGCGCGATTAACTTGCAAAGCCGTGTAACTTGATCCTGGGCGTGTCTGTAGAGCTATTGAAGTAATTCAACACGCGAATGTAATTGACTTCGCGACACTGTCGATATTATCTTTCATGCAAATTCTATGTCATTGTCTCGATTTAAACCAGCTACCAAAATTTAATTGTAATGTACGCGGAAGAGAATTTGATAGTTTTCCACATGGGAGAGGCTGCTCATTTCGTCTTGAATTAACACTTTACTAATTTAGTAATTTAATCGAATAGGGCATTAATTGAAGAAAGGCTAAAAAAAGAAGAAAAGTGCACATTAATTTACGTTTGAAGAAACAAAAATTATTTTAAGTTATTGGTGATACAATACATAATAAACATTATCTCGACTTATGAAATTCATATTGATGAAAGAGAGATAGAAAGAGAGAGAGACAGAGAGAGAGAGAGAGAGAGAGAGAGAGAGAGAGAGAGAAAGAGAGAAAGAGAAAGAGAGAAAAAGAGAGAGAAAGAGAAAAAGAGAGAGAAAAATCTGCAAATGTGATAACTGTGGAATATAAAAATTCTGCTCTTCCCGGGGCAATGTGCGCGCATCGCTGCTCTGCTGAAAGAAACAGTCTGTGACGAGATAAACATTGACAAAAGGAGAATCGCTCCCATCTTTCTGAAAAATTCCATGCAAAAGTCACGAAAAGGCAGAAGAAATTTGAAAAATTATCCGTTAAGAGATTACCGCATGTATGTAGTTCGAAGTGAAAGAACATCGTACATGGTCGCACATCGAGATTATAAATACATAGTCAACGTAAGACAAGAATACATTCACGTTAATCGCGATGTCTTACAACATTTCTTTGTCGCGTCTTTACATCTTATGTATACATCTCAATAATTGTACGCGACAAGAAACGCGCGATTTGTCAAGTACACGTCGCGAAAATCACGCGGACGTACAATCGCGCGTTTCTGCATGACAGTCATGATTTATTGTCTCTTAATATGCGTATACACGCGAGTACGTTTTAATTTGCCACGTTGAATGCAACCAGCCCCGACCATTATCGCGGCGGTTTGCTACTGTGCGGCTGTTAACTCTAATGTGCGTGCTCACAAAGGCACTCGTGTTTGTTATCTGATTTAATTACGATGTAAAGGGAAACAGGGTGTATACGTGCCACGGGCAGAAAGCTTTTGCACTCGTTACAAAGAGCACTGCGTTTTGCTGTTTTTTTTTCTAATTAATTAATTAATTAATAAGAACGAATATAAGGATGGAATTTTTGAACGCGTTGTTGATTCATTAAGAAGATAATACGCATATATATGAAGGAATTGTTTGTCTCGCTGAAATTTGATAGCATAATCAATAAATCACATTTTCATAATATATAGAACATAAAAATACATAATATACAGAATATAAAAAAAAACAAAATTAATAATAATAATACAAATCACACAAAAAGTTATTAATGTTAAATAAATAAGGTAGAAAATCAATTTGTTGTTTTACCTGTTATCTTTTTTATCTTCTTTTATTTCATTTAAACGTTTATTTCTATCTTTATGAATCCTATATTATGTATTTATTTTTTTATATTTCAGTGTAAAAGTTTTTCATTGAACAATAACTAGAAAAATTAAAAACTTTTAGAATTAAATTGGTTTTAACTTAAAACAATATCAGTATAAAAAAAAACCTCTCATCTTTCTCTATACATCTTGTACCTTGCTCTTTTAAGACAGATGACAAGCTTTAGTATATTAGGGCAATCGTAACTTTAAATTCTTAGATTGACGTTCATTGTTCATTTAAATCTAATGCATGATAAATTTTTTTCGGCGAACAATATGAAAAATACTGTATAATAAAAGAAGACATATAGAACAAGAATCGTTTCTTTCAAATTCAGTCTGCGCGATTAATCGACTGTTCTCTCCTTATTTCCTGTCTCTCTTCGCGAAAAATGGAATGCACACATGAATGATAGTACATTATGATGTACGTTTATATATATAGGTACACATATGTATTCCAGAAAATGTTACACTTCGCTTTCTAGGAGAATCAACACGTAAGAAGCATCTCTCTCGTGGAAAATTTTCTTCTCGTTGCACAATCGAATCGAGACGAGACTGCGTCATTGGTGATTCGCTGTGCGATCGCGAAGAGGAGCAGCAATTCTCGAGACAAGAGCGGAGACACGAAAGACGCACGCGAAAGAGAGGAAACGTCATATCCGCTACGTGTATATCGGGTGGCGAGATGGTTAAAAGATCGCACGCTGTCGCGTACTTTTCTCGCTCCTGTCGTGGAGGCCAGGGTGAATATCTAATGACCGTCTACGGCGGAAAAAGAACGCTGGAAAATATCGTCGATAATATTATAATATAAACGTGCTCCTGAGAAAAAGAGAGAGAGAGAGAAAGAGAAAAAGAGAGAACAAACGAACAAAAATATGATGATATACGGATACATACGTGGGCAGAGGAAAGTACCGACGGCGTCTGCGTAATTGTACTCTCCGTCCTGGCGGAAGTAAAATGTCAAAATGAAACAAAAAGAAACGAAATCGGAATCGCTTCCTCCTCGTTAAATCAGGCATATCTAGACAACACGAAACAACAGGCAATCAGAACGGAACGCGAATGAGGGAGGGACGAAATAATTGGTGGGATCTGGAGTGCTCGCTAGAAGTTTATCTCGAGGGAAGGAACAAGGAGAGGAGTAATTGTCGGGAGTAAACAAAACTGGGAACACACACTGAACACGGGCACATCGCCAAGAATTTTGGACAGATAGGGTTAATTAACACCTAACACTCACAGGCAGACCTACGGTTAGACCAACCAACTTTCTTGTCTGTTGAGTGGTTCGTGTCGAATACTTCGCAGAAATTCTCCATCAGGAGAAGCTTATTCTTGCACATTGTATAAGAATTTTAAAAAGATATTTCCTGTTTCATAATCACGCGCTAATTGAATGCGGCGATAAGATTCACGACAAATGAACTCTTGGCTCTTCATCGTCACCGTGACCTCATGCGCTACCATTGTCAAAAAATGGTGCATCTGTTAAAAATGTATATACTATCAGTACATTTACATGCACACGTATCTAGATTATGCAAATCGTCACTGTAAGAACGTCGATAATCGCTATTGACTCATACGGTAATGTACATGCGCATCTATGTCGTATCAGGCCAATAAAGTTATGCGGCTTATGGGGTCGGTGATAATCGAGAGCCGAGAAATTCGAGACGAACGTTTCAACAGCGATCGGCACGAACGTCGGTCGTTCCTGCGATCGCGCGATCGAATATTCGACACGACCAATTCACAATGACACTATTCGTATAACCAAACTCATGTTAGTACCTAGCAGAACGGAACTTTCCAACAAAACCCGACAAAAACAAGATAACATCTCATATCAAAAAACTGTTCTCAAGAACTTTGGCGAGGAATCAGCTAGTCGGTGAAACATGGATTTTAACAATATAGTTATAGAAAAACATCGTCACTAAGATATAATACTGCAAGCATTATCATTCTCCATCGATCAATACATACTGAATTCTTCTCAGCTAATATCGCATCTTCTAATCTGTGATCCATGTCACACGTCGCATCGCCAGGACTACGGGACTAAGGGCAAGACTGATCAAGAGCTTGTTGAAGTGTTCTACGCAATGAAAGCTATTTGACTTCCGTGAAAACTATAGCGTTTAGTTCTGTATGAAATATAAAGTTATACTGTAACTTCATTAATTTCAACCAAAATGACAATTTCAATAATTCCATTACCTTACGATCAATTAATTAAAGTATAAGACTTTTTCCGCTTTGCCTGTTCGAGTTTGTAGTGTTCAAACTTTAACGAAGTCGCGCGACAAGGAAGGAGTTCAATTTACTCCGTAAGTTTGTAATAAGTTTTTAATAATTGATCAAATGGTAGGCATAGTCTTTTCTCTGCTCGATGACTTTTTACAGAACATGGAACTCCCCGACAATGTTAAAGCTCTTGATCGGCTCTGCTACAATTCACAAACTGGGTCTAAGTATGTCGGGTGTGTTATATGTGTAAAAAGAAAAATAACTTCTCGTACCGGAGACTGTAAATTACACGACAAGACTATGCACGTTCTCTATGAAACTCAAAATGAAAAACGAGAGATAGGTGACCACAAACGAAAACGGCAACGGTAATTAGAATAATCGTAATCAATGAATAATAACGAAAGAAACGTGAATAATAATGATCTAGCGTATATAGATATATTTATACGTAGAAACACATTGAGTTTTGTGTTAACGAACGCTTGAATCAAGTAAGGGCAATTGGCCTTGGTTTCAGGGTAACTAGGCAGGCACACCTTGCTGGTTCGGTCTGGTTGGGGCGGTGTCGCCCGACGCTCGTAGTGCCTCTCCGGCTGTTGATAAAGGGGGATCTGCAAACCCATTCGGAAACGTGTTCTCGCAGTACGCTAGTAGTCGATTTGTACATATTGTTTTCTTTGTACTCGTGTGTGTATGTCTGAGAATTAAAAGATTCCTGTTCGTGTTAGTGTGTATGCATGTGAATGGATGATATAAGTAAGATTGTATTTTATTCATACAACAGTGACGATATGAAAAATTGTGTGATGCCTACTCTCTAAATTTCTTAAAGTGAAATCCACTCCGCGCGCGCGAAAGTTAAAATACTATCACTATTGAAAAGAGAAAATATTTGTACTCTTAAATAAGAGTGGCAGATTTTTTTGGAGTGAGATTTCATTCTTTTGGAGTGAAATTTATTAAAAAAGGAATAAGATTTCTTTCGTTTGGAGTGAATCTTACTCTAGGATGAAATCTCAAATCCAAAAAGAAATAAAAATCTGCCATTCTTATTCAAGAATGCAAATATTTTCACTTTTTTCAATAGTGGCAGTATTTTTACTTTTTTGAAGTGAGATTTCATTCCAAGAAATTTAGAGACTATTCCACAATTGCGTAAGTGTGGTTAGGTTAAATGGTTGTAGAAGAATTGATTAATCACAGTTAAATATTTGCCTCAAATTTGACTGTGATTGGTCAATTCTTACAATTACTACTTACAACTATGCTTACGCAATTGTAAAATAAATTTAATACTTAGGAAAGATATGAGGATTGTTATATTGTGTCTCACTTGATTATTTAAAAAAGTGGATGTAAGAGGACGACAATATTTTTCGATTAGACGATTTAGAATCCTTGCAAAATATAATGTTGTGTGTAGAGTGGCGTGATAATCACGCATGTGCTTCGTTTTCAGGATATATTATATATGTATATCTACTCGGTATAAAGATTTTTCGCTGTTAGATTAATGGATAAATTGTCGGCTCTGTTCTCGCATTGAAACGGTGGATAAACATATAATTGTATATGTTGTGTATGTGTATTATGAAAGACAACCGTCCGATTTGTTATATCAATGTTGATTGTGTCTGATAATAAATACGAGAACTTGAAATAAAAAATTGTAAGTGCTGTTTTTTTATAGTGTATTTGTATACTTTTTTGAATAAATTAAATATTTTGTGAAAAACAATTTTTATTTATTTTGCACTTACAGTCTTTTTATGCCAAGTTTGCATTTTTTCTATACAGCAAAATATATAAAACGACGAATTAGCTAATAGTTAACCATTAGTTTAAATTAAAATAATTTTACTACAAATATATAGCAACCCGTATATTTTATAGTCTGCCCATTAAAGAGATGATAAATCAACTCTGATTGAATAATCATGCGAAATGATTTATAAATTAACTATCAGTGCGCATTTTCTTAACGCGAAATGTGATATATGTATACAGTGAAAGTTTATTCCTCACATTTCGAAAATAAGTATGACAACGACATCAATAACAACGAAGAAGAGAAGATGAATGGAAAATATTCGGCTAAGTTTCATCTTGAATAGATCTACATTTTCAATTTCCTTCTATTAGCGTCTATGAATAGTGGCGCAAATCACAAATTACTATTTTTGTTGTCGTTGGCATACTTTCAAAATCCATTAATATTTTCACCGAAAGCGGTATAAGAACTGATTTAATTTTGCGTTAATTAATTGAGAAAACATTTTATTTCCAATTTAACGAAAATGATTTATCGTGAATTCGACGAAGAAAGAGAACGGGGTAGCGATTCTCGACATCATATTTGATCGCATTGTGGTCGGTACGTTTGCCTCGCGCATTTTTTCGCTGCTATTTGACAAACTATAGTTAATTTGTTCAAATGATATCTATACCCGGATGCGTGACGAGTTTATTGCACTTGGAACGCAGTTTTCCCTCGCGCATACATTTTTTTTCTCAGCATATATCTTTGTACAACAGAACAGAACAGAGAGGAAAAAGCAGAGGGAGGCAATAGTAACGTTTCAAGGCAAGCGTAATAAGATTTTGAGCGAATGACAGACTGCTATCTTGATTGGACGAAAAGCCTGATTGATTCGTTGGTCTCTTCGCTGTGCCACGATTTTACGCTAATAGCGCGAGCACAAATAACGTAACACAAAAACGTTATCCCACGTAAACACAATCGCCGACGTGCGGAAGCACCGAAAGGTAGCAATAATTTCTCAATCCAATTAACCCACTCAAACAATTAATGCACTTGCAGTTCATTTGCCATATAATTCTGGCGAGATATATATACAACAGTATACACGAATACGTTATTTGATTCTTCTCATTTTCTTATTATTGTAATAATATACATGTTCCACAATTTTTCTATTCTATAACTGCAACAACCACTTCGCAGTACTTTGTTTAAATTTTTAAACATTTAGTGAAGAAATAGCGAGATATATTTGCAGTAAAATAAAATAGAGACGCGAATTTATGGAAGACATTTATAAAAACCAGATTGTTCTTTTTACCTTTTGTTATTCATTTTGTTATTTCTTTTATCTTTCGAAATGATTCTCCGATTGAATGAAAAGAATGGGCGTTTACGCATTGCTTCTATTATCGAATATATATATATATATATATATATATATATATATACATACATTTGTTGGGAGGACAGTTACTTACCCGTCGACGAATCGTCGTACTATTACATCACGTGCACAAAATCGACATGTGCGTTAAAATGAGAGCAAAAAGTAACGAGTAAGATACGAATAGCGAACAACAACAATTATCGGTGCATCGAAATGACAATGAAAAATATAATAAAATGTTGTCGTATTGTGTCACGAGATTCTCTTTGTATCGAGTTTCACGATGATATTAACGATGATTCTGCGGTACACGCAATCGCACGTGCACGTGTATCTTTTTTCCTCTATTTGCTTTTTCGTCACGCTATCTCTCCGCTTGTGTCCGCGAATTGTTTGTTATAGGTATTACCTATTGTTACGACTATTATCTGTTTTATGCTCCTCTCGGTGCGGTGAAATGATCGAGCAAGGGAGAACAGCTGATTCTAATTAACGATTATTATTATCGTGAGAGAGAAAGATAGACGGAAGGATTGGAGACTTTCTTGTAGAGTGGAAATTTCGAGGTATCACGGGATATATTGAGTAGAGCCGTGGGGATACTTATTAGATGTTCAGCAACGGAAAGCGAAACATAATCTAATCATCTGAGAGCCCAGTTCGAAAAAATTCCCCGCAGTGGTGGACTGAGACATTTACGACAACGATGAAAAAGTAATTTTGTTAAGAATCCTATTTTCGCTGCATATACCTAAAAAAGATTTGTACATATATATTCGATCGACTAAACTTTATTGATGAAAATCTTATAACAAAGGGAGATTCTTTGCACATAGTGAGAATGAAATTCTCATTTAATGAGTGCAAATTCAAGAAAACTTCATAAAAAAGCCTGTCAGACAGAATCCACCACTGACATGAGAACTTTGTTAGTAAGACTCGATGAGTCATCTGCGATTAAATACGAAATATCCACGGTAAGGATACGAAAGTGGGCTGACTTGTTGCCTTTATCTCCTTCGATTCTCTACAACGACTATCTATCACAGGCATAGACATAATTATTTAATATCCCACATAAAATGCGGAAGCTGATTTCTGCAATTGATAGATTCAAAAAACTGACAATCGACATTAATTAACTCATTAAGTTTCATTGTTTACAGGAAAAGTAAACAGTAATTTCATAGGAGAAAAAAATCGTTTGTCAGCTTCTTGAATCCATTAAAGGTCACCAAACGCTTCTCCTTTTCTCTTTTTTTTTATATACGTAAATTATACACGAACTACACGTATCGTATGTTTACAAAATAAGAACAGTGCTGTATAGTAAGTAGCAGAACACTCACATAGACCTCTTCCCATTGCGAGACATACCGCACCAGTCTTGACAAACGTAGTAACCTAACGAGTGATAACAGTTTTGCAAGCCTGAGGATCCTGAGAGCACGTCCAGCATGCAGGATCTGGAAGGACTCGCTGAAGTCCTGAAACTTGCGAATTTCTTCGTTACTGTAATATTTGACTCTCCGAATGTCAGTAAACAAGTGTGCAACTATCCAGAGTTATTTAGAAAATCATTCAGAAAATTATTCAGAAAATCGTTTCATGATTCATTAATTTTATATTTATACAATACAATATATATATTATACGACATATCTATTTTATATTAGTGTTATTGTATTTTTAGATCTTTAAAATTTTATTATTTTATTTCTTTTTAATTTTATATTTAGCATATTATTCTAGAGATGTAAAGAATTAAAAGTATTTTTTTACATTAATTATATATATCTCGTGAAAAATGTACGTACATGAAAATGTATTATTTATTAATTTGGTAAGAGAAACTAGAAAGTTATTTTGATGATTTTTCATAAAACAGGACATTGTATTTTGTATTTCAGCGGAGCACATGAAAGTATTACGTATTTTGTATTTAAAATCGAAAAATGGTAAGTTTTTGTACTTTGTAATTCAAATAATAATAATAATCAATCTTAGTATTGGAAATAGAAAATACAAGATACTTTCAATCTTTTGTTATTAATATTGAAATACAAAATATTTTTATATGCTTCCTTATAAAATACAAAATATTTGCATGTGCTCCGTTGAAATGTACAATACAAAATACAATTGTCTTACAATACTGTGTTTCAAATAAAAATATTTCAAGTACATGTCTAGCCCAGCTCTGTCATAAAAGATGTAACAGCGAGCTAATAACTTACTTACTTAACAAGGAATAAGATTGCGTAGACATACTTACTTGATTAAATATGAGGAAAATGTAGTCTAATGGTATGGAGGAGATGAGGTCGAGAAAGAACCAAGTCCTGAGGTAGTGTTTCGCGATTAACTTCGGATCCAGTATCACCTGTTCGGCATTATCCTGCTGCATTATACCTGCAACGAAAGAATTTTACTCCGGTGTTTTCACATCAATGATTTTCCAAAGCCTGCGAAGGCTCAAACTGCCGGAAAAACGCTAATGTTATTACCTCACGCTCTGGCGACTTGCCACCGATTTGACAGTTTGTCACGTTACCATTTTCGCGCATCTGATGCACCCATTATGTATATATAATACGTAATTTAGCAATTGGAAAAAACAAGCATTGAATTATTATAGGTATAAATAAAAGAAAAAGAAGTAATTATTAAGAATATTACTGTTCGGTGCTCTAAAATATTTGAACAGGATGCCGAAATAATTAAAAATTTAGCTTAGAAATTTTTAATTATCGCGAATCGACAAAGCGATATGCAATATAATATAATAATTTCCATCGGTCGCAGTTCGTGACCTAATTCCGTGTTTATGAAACCGATTCAAACACGTTTCAAATTAATCCCTTGGTAATAACGAAATGTCAAGGAGTTAGGAGTATTCTCTTCCCCTAACAATATTGTCATTGTGTATTGTCGAGATCAGCAAGAGCGCAAATAGATGATCCATCTTGCACTGTGTCTGTTTTCACCGGTATCTTATACTTGGGAACGTAACAAGGACGAGTCGCACGAAAGAAAAAAATTCCAAAGTGATAGACCGTTCTTGAAATCTTAAATATAAAAAATTGGAAAAATTCTTAAAGAAAATATCGCTGATCTTGTTCTTAAAGAAGAAAAAATTACTTATTATTGGCACGGCAATTTTGTAATTTTCAAAATTTGTATTTTTAACTTTGCACAGTTGTACAAGTCAAGATATCAAAAAATAATCTTAGAAAAATTTGATAAGAATATGATTGATGTATTTTTTTAAGTATTTTTTACTTGAGATTTAACTTTTAAATATTTTTTTATATTAAGTCTTGAGAAATTTTATCACGTATATGTATAAAAGATGAATTTTTGTAAAATATTCTAATGTGTGTAAATGCTTTGATTCTTGACACATCATAATTTATGCCGATTATTGTGAGGAAATGATGCGAAATATAATGTCAAATGGAATTTTATATGTTGCGAAGATACTATGGTATAAGCAACACCTAATAGTATTATATGAAAGTTTCAAAAGACGTTACTAATATTGTTAATTGTTACTGCGACAACGCAGATGTTCTTGCACAAATCCTGTTGATATGAAAGATTAAATTGGAATTTCTCAACAGTACACGTTTGCGAATTTAAAATCTTCTATTACGAATTCCAATTAAAGTGATGAGAATTTATTATAATGGGAAATTAATAATAAGTAAATCGATCGAATGACACTCACCCGTCCTGAAGTTGACGACGATGTCTATAAGGAATATCGTGTCGGAAAGGCAGTTGAAGGCTATCCATCTAGTGCTTAGGTCGTCATTGAAAAAACTAATGGCGACTGGCAGAATTATCAGATTAGCTACCAGTAGGAGGAGCATGCAGAGGTCCCAATAGAATCTGAAATAAGAAAAATTAACATATTAAAATAAATCTATAAAATGACAGTTAGTATCATGTAGCGGACTACTGTTTAAAAAGTGAATTTTGAGTTTTAGAAGCGTTGATTTTAACGCAATTTAAGATTTCTTCTTACTTAACTTTATTTACACATAATAATCGTTTTATCAAATCATTTCTCAATTTCAGGTATCTTGAATCAATAGGAAGGATTGTAGGGATTTGGTTGCAATCTCGGTTAAAATGATTTTCAAAATTTGATCCAATTCTCACTTCAACTGTAAATCTTTTTTCTAAAGCCAGATTTCGTAAAATCTTTTTTAAACTTGTGTGTGTGTGTGTGTGTGTGTGTGTGTGTGTGTGTGTGTGTGTGTGTGTGTGTGTGTGTGTGTGTGTGTGTGTGTGTTTTATATATCTTTATATGTATATACATATATATTTTTATGTAAAATATATTAAACAAAAATATTTTTATGTTGATTTTACTAAAGAATAGTTTATTATTATATATTTTTTTTTATATTAATCCATTTCTTATGAAGCATGCAATTTTATGCAGTCAAATTATTTAATTAATAAAGAATATTTGTGTGCATATTACTTAACTTAGAATAAATAATTTATTATTACATTAATATTGTGAGACTTCGATCTAGAAATTGGGATTAACTTCGTACAGAAACAAGATAGATAATACGTTTCAAATGCTGATTGCGAATAGTATGATTTTACATTTTATTGATACTGATACATAAGTTTATTTCACATTTTTGATCCGCCTAACCGGTTACGGAATCATTAGTCTACAAAGTGGCTCTCGTGAATAAAAACGAGGGTAATTTTTCACTATTTCGCAGAGGAAGTAGTAGGAGATTTATAGCGATGAAAGAGAGGGACGATTTCTCTCGGGAAGATTAGGTAAAAGTGCAGAATAAACTTTTCTGCTTTGTGCTTTTAAAGAGAAGAAATCGTTTGTAGACATTGTTGATGGTCCAAAAATTATTGCAACATTTGATTATTCGATACAAAAATCTACAGTCCTGATTGATTCAGTACAAATTACAATAATAGTTTTAGACAAATAATAATAATAGTTTTATTAAATTTTGATAAACATACAAAAAGTGATTATACAATTATCCTCAGAAAGTTTAAGATCAAGCGTTTTAAAGACTTAATTTTAAGTTCTTTTTATTAAAAATATCCGTAAGTCCAATTTTATTTTTTATTGCAGCATAATATGATCCTGAAGATATAATTAAGTAAAAAATAATTACCAGAATTGCACTATTTGTTTTATAATTTTATCATAAATTATGTATTTTAAAATTATATCACATTGATCCTAAATTTTCTGACGGTAGTGTATATTACACGCATGTAGAAGATGAGGTTGTAGCTGAATCTAACGATTAGCTAATATATATAATGTCTTATCTGATTAGTTATATAATTACATAAATATATAATTGACATACATAATAATATAAATACATAATATTATCTAATTATAATGCAAAACTTGTTATAGACAATCATAAGATGAAGAAATTATATTTAATTATCGAAATAAGATCTCTATGTAAGAATTTAAGAGAAATAAAAATTTAAACTTTTGTTTTGAAACAATAATTTGTTGAATTGAGATTGTCGAAATACAAATTAGATTGAATCAATACGAATACTAATGTATAATTAATCACGCTTTCAAATAGAGATTGAAACTGAATCTTATGCGAAACATGATGAGGTTACTTTTCATAATACTATATGTTTTTAGTTAGTTCCGAATGTACGATGAAAGTAAGGATCAATGAGTGTGCGAGGACACTTTCGATGGACATTGGTAACTTTGCCATCTGTGCCGCAAATTGTGATGTTTAATGAACAAACTCATAGCGCGAATTTTGCAACTTTGGAATTTTCAATCAGATATGAGACGCGTCGAAGTTATATACCGGTAATCCATTTCGATGTAAAACATTTCAACTTTTCTGCGGTCTAACAGGAACGATGGATAATACAAAGTTGCACAATATGGCGACGGTGAAATCATGCATATGGATGAGTATAGTCTAATTACTCTTTGATATTTATGGCTGCATATATTCCTTTATTAACTAATTATTATGCTGAATAATCTCTTTAATTTAATACGGTGATATAATTTTCTTTGACGTATATTTAATCCATTGTTTATTTTAGAAATGCAATAATGTTAAGGAATATTTATCATAGATTAATTTCTTGGTACGTCAAAAATATAATTGTATTCGTGAAAATACAGTATATTAGGTGTAGTAAAAAGAAATCCATTATTTTTCCATTCAATTTCATGCAAAAATAATGGATTTCTTTTTACTACATCTAATATATTTAAGTATTTGAAATATATTGTATATGCAGAATATATTTGAGAATTATTAAATATTTAAATTGTTGTTTTATCACAAAACAGCATTATAGAAAATTGTGAAAAATATTATAAATTTAATGTTGCTTGATATTTTTATATTATAAACTTCATAAATTTAATAATTTAGTTTGAAAGTTACATTAATATTATCGCAATATTCGAAAAATTTCATCTTAATATGAAATCTCTAATGCATAAATATATGCATAGTTTATAAGATGTAAAATAATATTATGAGCCATCTTTTGCAGCAACATTTATCTTAACATGATATAAATTGCTACATTCAAACCGAATAATTTAATTATTTCCTTCTCTTTTTTCAGCAAATTGCTACCGTAATGTAATTAAACCATTACACACACGCGTGCGGGAAGAGCGAAAGAGCGAGAGAGAGAGAGAGAGAGAGAGAGAGAGAGGATGAGCGCAATGCATTTTCTCAACTTCCATTCTTCTCCTGAAAACAATGGCTAAAAGTTGATGCAGTAATTATATAAGGTTTAAGATTTTCAAATTATCTATCATTATTTTTCTGGAACTTCTTGTTTAAATAGATCTTAGAGATAATTACAGGCATTATCTGCTAATGGAGCATATAATTTACCCTTCTTATATAATTTACCCTTCTTGCGAAAAAGATAAATTAGAAACTTTGAATTTTTTTCAAAATATTTTTCTCAAAGCTAAGCCTTTGAGTGCATTCTTGTCTTAGCCACCGTCTCAATTTATTCTCGTAGAATGAATTTACTTTATTAGCCTTTGTGGCTTACGACGTTACTGTTGCAACCAAAGTGCTAAGGTCAAGAGGAGGTATAGGGATTAGTCTATAAAACTGTAAGGCAGTAACTAAGCTCTTGTTCCCGTAGTTTGCAAAGTACGCATCTTACGACGACATAATACATCAACGTTATGCTAAAGAAAATAATGTACTTGCAGAAAGCCTTTAAAGTGCAAAGTTTCCGTCAGTGAACTCAATTTTTGAGAGCTCGACTTTAATCAGTTCAATTTTAATCCAACATTGTCCGGAATAATAACATCGCTGCGTTCAGACAATAAACACGCCCGTATGTCACGACATATACCTGAATCTCCCACTGATACACCACGCTCTCTGTCTTCCTTTCTCTTTTCCTCAATTAAAAAATTTGATTTATTCTGGTCTTTCAAACGCAAACTGCCTACATATCTCTAGAAAAGAATTTTAAAAACTGCATTCATTCGTACTAATACATTCGTACTAAAATTTATCTTCACGTACCAGATTTGTTTGTTTCGTAAATTGTTTTGCGAATTATATTATTTCGATTTTTACTTTTTTTTATTTTCGTTTTTTATCCCATTTTAATTTATTATATTTAGTAATGTCAAATATTATTATAGTTATAACATGTTTTATGTAA
>Ga0157364_1002973_pt1 | contig 16223 bp, 6 predicted proteins | sample AttsexASBM2_FD_111476 | JGI IMG/M metagenome (GOLD analysis project Ga0157364, IMG submission 111476) | Fungus gardens microbial communities from leaf cutter ant in Ribeirão Preto, State of São Paulo, Brazil - Atta sexdens ASBM2 | ecosystem: Host-associated > Fungi > Mycelium > Unclassified ...
ACGTGTTTTTTTCATGTTAATATATATATGTGCATCATATATTTTTTATATATATAATATATATATATATATATATATATATATATATATATATGTGTACACGTAATATAATATAAATATAAGAATAGTTATGAGTACACGTTAATTAACTATTTATTAGATACGTAAGTAATTGTTTTATTTCATCAAAGCTTAATTGTGCAAGATGGATAGATAATTTTATTAAAAGTAAAGAATAATTATCGTTGATTTTAGGACAAACAATAAAACGAAGCACAATGTTAAATATTATCATTAATACTGAGTATTTGAAAAGTTGGAACGGTATTTTTAAATTGCAACAATTGGTATAAATTATTATTATAATCATTTTTGTTGATTTATTATTATAACCTTATTTTTATCAATTTTATCAATTTTATCTATAATATTATCTATAATATAGATAATTACCTATCCAGACAGCACAAAGTCCAAAATTGAGAGTCCATAATAAGTTTTTAAGACATTTTTTTAGAAACAAAAACATCTCATTTCTTGTTTTAAACACTTTGTGTTGTTTGGATATAATATTATCTTTACTAAACATGAATTAATTAAACATGAAACAATATTTGTCAATTTTTCGATAGAAACACAATAAACAATATAAAAAGAAGTAATTTTAATATTTAATAATTTTTGTCGTATTTAATTATATTAAATATTCGGTATATTTAGTAAAAAAAATTTTTATCATTGTTAATTTTAAAGCATATAATTTATCCAGAAATACTTTTTTTTGGAATTTTAAAACAATATTTAAGATAATAAAGAATAAGATTATGTTATATTAAAATTATTATATTTACTTTTCAGTTGTAATATTAATAATTCTATTGCGTTTCCAAATAAACTTTTTTGTTGAATAATATTAAAATAATGTATTTGTTAGTAACTTTGATCTGAAGAAATTATATCTCTTTATAATTGGTCTTTTTAATTTTTTATGAACAGGTGCTTGGTACTATTTGTATAGGAATCATCAGTGATAACATTAATCCTACCATTTTTTCTTTACGTCAAAAGGAATATTTCTTTCTTATTGCAACATCTAATTTTTTTATTGGTACATTTATTTTTTTTCTTAGTTACCTGGTATCTCCATTTACTGCATCCATTTTACCTAAAACAATACACGTAAGTTATTTAAAATAATACATAAACAAAATTGACTTGCTTATGTATTTATTTTGTTCGTTAGTTTTATTTTGTTTACAAAAGAAAAATGTTATGTTAAAGCTAAAACGTGTTTATATTTAAACACGTTTTATATAAAACAAATTATTAAAGAAGAATTTATTTTATTAAATTTATTTTAAAAATTATATCGATAAATATTCCTCTTTAAACTTTCAGGAATCCCTTTATAATTTTTTTGCAACCGTAATATTATTTGCGGCTTCAATAAGTCTGATAACAGAAATACATACGGGTGATATAGTGTATAATTATAAGGCATTATTAACAGCTTCTGTGAGTATAATATTATATTTGTACAAAAATTGATTTTAATGCTATAAATTGAAATTGTGTTACGTATATGTGTATATACACACACACACGCGCGCACACACTCTCACAAATAAAGCATTAATGCATATACATTATTATATAAAAAATTGTAATTTTTATCTTTTATTTAGATTTGTGGTCTACTAAACACCATTTTATATATTTTCAACGCGATTATCGCATATATCACAATATGGACGGAGTAATTAGTTTCTGATGTCAACTGTAATATGATTTATACTGATGTCTGGTGTAGGAGACCCACTCTTAATTTATATTGACTAAAAAGCATTAATTAATTTTTAAAATTCAAAATGTTATAATTATAACAGAAGAATAAATACTAATTTTATGTTTATAACTAATTTATAAATTACTTATATATAATTGAAAGGGACTGATAAATCTACCGTCAATTTTGGAAAGTTGAATTAAATAATCGCGATTACGATGAAAAAAATGTATAGTATTATTATGCAGGTTGTTGTACTTTACAACTTAAACTTGTCTGTCTTAAAAACTTTATTTATTTAAACTGATATGCAAAAATATATAATTATTATTATACTATCAATTTTGTTGATTAAATTTGATACTTGATATTTGTTCATTTTAATTAGTATTATTCTATAAGTTGTATTGCTAGTTGCATTACTTTACATTTCTTTAAAACTTTTAAAGTAAATCTTTGAGAAATGTCATTCTTAAAAGTTAAAAGTTAAGCTACTTTTTTTGAAGACTCGCTCAATTTTTACTCTTTAGTAAGGTTTTACTCCAAGAAATTGAGAGAAAGAAGCATATATCTTAGAACATCTTAGAAATCTTATTTATTTAAATCAATGTACAAAAACATACAATAAATCTTGACAGTTAAACTACATTTGATAAGTATCCACTTGGCATTTATTAACTTTAATTAATTTTTTGAAAACATATTAATTAATATGTCATATTTTTTAAATAAACATGTAATTATGTGAAATTAAAAAAATGTGAACATTAATTTTTCTTTATAATATAAATTACATTTAAAAAAAATTGAAATACATTATACTTTTATGTTATTATCTTTCATTCAAGTTTTTTTGCGTTTCTGTCAGCTACGCAGAGCGGGCAAAGCATTTAGAATTCTGGCATAAGTAACACATGCCAGAAATAGACAGTAATTTCCCTGTGTTGAATGCTATGTGGGGGGTGCAACGACATTCAGATTTTGTGAATACACAGACCTACACCCTCAGTTAGTTTAAAAGTATCGCTTGTCGTGGTCATGCTGTGTGTTCTTCTAAAAATCACTATCAGACAAAAGTTAAACATTAAAAACAATTAGTTGTAAATTAAGTTGTAAAAAAATTTAAATCTTTCGGTATGTACAATGTTATCTTTACATTCTTTTATTTATATTAAAGATATTTTAATTGTTACACTAAAAAAATTATTTGGAAAAAATATGTTTTTGTGTGTAAGTAGACCGGGATTTATTGTGTCCGGGATCATTAAATTTAATTATCCATTTAATTATATGCTGGAAAAGAAAAAGAAAGACAAAGGAGGATAATTAAATATTAAATGAAGAGATAATAAAAAGCGTCAGATCACAAATTAATGAGACAATTTAATGAACGTCAATTCAGTACAAGAGCATGAAATTAATCGTCTACAATAGAATTATAGGGACCTAGACACGAATAATATGGGACCTATAATTAGGATGTCATCTTCTGGTACGCACGGCACGGGCGGTGTCGGTTGCTGCTGCTTTAGATGTTGCACATGTATACACGTCGAGTTCTTTAAATCATTACCAGGAATGATAAAAATTTGTGAAACGGTACGTTACAATTACATTATTTGGTATACGCAAAGTTCATTAAAATTATAAATGACATATAACATAGAATACAACATTCTTATATTCTTTTCATTACTAACTTATTTTCTTTTTTTTCGCTTTATTCCTTTCATTTATCTATTATTTATCTTGTTTTAAAATAAAAAATGTTTGAAGCAACGCGAATAGACTTAATATATCAACTTCACGCTTTCTAGGAAAAATTATAAGTTTTTTATTACTACATTGGTCTTTCTCTCTCACTTTTACATATTAAACATTTATCTATTTCATTTTAAATGTAAAGAGTATATATTAGAGACCAATTGTAAAAGCAGACTTGATTTAGGTATAATTTCATTAGATATTCTAATAGTTTTTTATTTACTCTTTGTATTAAATTTTTTTAAATAAAATACCACATGATTCTATCGATCTTCATTGAATGTTCCTCATATATAATTTTTAAATATATAATTATAATTTTATAATGCTTATGTAATTAATATAATTCCAGATAATCAGTGGATTAATTCAGAGTTTGCTTATAAATTATGGCTTGGGCTACAGTTCATCTATTGGATCGGCTTTCGAAGGATCGTTGACCACGGCATCCGCTTGCTTCCTGATTTCCGCTCTGTTACTCGCTTGTTATGCAATTTCTGAAAAATCTTACAAATTAATCCGAGCTTCACTTTTTGTATGTATTTATCTCAAATAATAATGAAATATTAAATATAAAAAAGAGATATATCACAAATAATCCCATTATTCTAAATTGTTTGCAATAATTACTCGTTAATATGTCAATATTTACTTTTTATTATATAATTTAAACAATACTTTTGTTGTTATTAATTCTATAATTTAGAAATTATGTGTTACATTTTTTTTCTTTTATCAATATCAGGAAACGATGTTCAATTGTTCAGCCTGCTTCCTGTATTTAAGCTCCGCATTTTACTTGGCTTTTGCCACTAAATTATTTCTGATGATCCCGTATTATATGAGTCCCGGCTTCGACGTTTATCCTGCCATGACAGCCGCTTATGTAAGTTTATTAGTACAATTGCAAATGGAAAACTTAACGCTTTCACTAATTTGCGTCATTGTTTGTACCTAACCAGTAAGAATTAAGTAAGAATTAACCGGTAAGAATTTAGAAAAAGAATATACTCTAAATTATAAATTATTATTATAAGTTATAATAATTTATAATATTTTAAATTTATAATATTATTTATAATATTATTATAAATTATAATAATTTATAATTTATAATAATCCGACATGACATCCAGTTGAACAGCAAAAAAATGAAAGTTTATTAGTAGAAAACAACTAATATTGATTTTGATAGATATTTTTAATTGGGAATATTTTATTTGAAAAGACGTTAAAAGTGATTGATTTATATTGCAGATCCTAAGTGGCGTCGTGGGATTATTGCATGGAGCAGATGCTTATTTGTCTTATGTGCATTACAAAACTGGAAGATGAATTATGATAATTATAGGAATATTAATTGTATATAATTTTGCAATGAGACGTGGCAATTATGTAATTGTTTACACTGTTAGTAATAGTAACGTTAATTCTAGAGCATGAATCTCTTCGAAAAAGAATTGAATGTTAGATTGGAGGAATCGATTTTATGTATTAATAAATATATATATTATAAAATATTAATTATGAGTTATAAATAATAGTTACTAATTAATAATATTATTTGACTTAATTAAAAATAGCATTATTACACTGCCATTAGTCAATATAATGTTAATAATATTAATAAGTTTTATATATATATATATATATATAGAGGCTTAGTTATAATTAGTTATAATAGATTAATAATTTGAAATTGCGCATATTACTTTGCCACTTCCATAAATTTTTTTAAATAAAGATATTTTAGTTAAATATGATAAGCCGAAATCAAATCAATTTTATGGATTATGAATTATGAAATCGTCATCTACTTACAATATTCCTTATCAGGCGTATCTTACGTATACTTACTAAATCAATATTCCATTGACATTTGGTACGTCATAGTGCTATCGCATTTATGTGCATATAAAAATGGATAGTATTTAATAAACAATCGATGATTCATCTTGAGACTTATTCAATTTTATTACGTTAATGTATACGTGATATGAAATAAACATCGATAAGAAATATGATGAAGGTATTCAATTGGTCACTTTGACGTATTATTTCCAAATATTAACAAGCTGCATTTTTGAAAGAATCAAATCGAAAATTAATAACAGTTAAAATACATCAATCAACAAATAATATCTTAATTATATATGAGTAGCGTTTAATAAAAATATAAAAACATAAATAAGATTTTTTTATAAAAATTATCACGTATATATAGAAATTATTAATTTCATTAATTCCATTATTAATTCCAAAAATGTTTATAATTTATATTTGCAAATATATAACCAAATTTATTTTTATAATTTACAATTGCAAGAAATAGATAAAACTTGAAGATATTAATATTATTTTACCAAAATATTAATAAATTTAGAAGACGATTTCAATTAATGATTAGTTTTTTCTACATGAAAGCCGTTTACATCTTTATTAGTTGTATCTCACGTTCCTTTTTATTACAGACTATATATACGAAGAGTTTCAACTCGTACCAGGGTACACCTGGACCCGAGATAGTGAATGAGAATGACACGGATCTCGTGGTCCTCACGTATCTCTATTGACTTCTCTCTCTTCCTCCCCTCTCCTCCTCCTCTCTCTCTCTCTCTCTCTCTCTCTTTCTCTCTGCCTCTTTCAAATCTTGTACACGCACACGTCCATTTCACTTCCTCAAATGTCCTCCCCCTTCTTTATAGTCGTTGTGTTCTTCTTTTCCTTGCTTCGGCCGTCGTTCGGCCTTCCCTTCCGTCGCTTTCATTGGCGCCTCGCCGAGCATATCACTCGACCGCAGACATATAACTCAGTTTACTTCAAAATCTTGATCCGGGTAACACGTTAGAGAATCGGAAGAACTCGAAACATATTTACTCGATTCCTGTTGATCTTTCTTACTCCATTAATTTGGATAACGTAAGATAAGAAGTAGAAGAAATTAGAGGCTGTTTTCTTTTATTGGCAAAGGAGAAGTGACAAAGGATGGACACACACGTTAGAAATGTGAATGGCAGCATTAATACTGCATCGACAGAAGGTAGTAAAAAATAATTAAAGAGTATTTCGTATTACTGTTTAATGATGATTCTAATTATAAGTTACGAGAGTTTAAGCTGAGGAGTTTTTTGATATTATGTATTAAATAAGTGTAAATAAAAATGTAAATTCGTATAAGTATTGCTAATCACTACAAAATGTATTGTATATGTGTTTATTGCTAAATTAAATAAATATTTAATAAATAAATAATTAATTAAATAAAAAGTTTAATACTTACAGTATCGAACTAACCCAAATTCTACGGATTTATAATACGAATGTATAACAATCATTACTGTTGCAAAAAATGAGAATGATAATAATATTTGATTAAATAATAATATTTGAAATCTCGAAGAAAACAATTAAGGATAAATCTAAATTTTCACTCAAGCGATTTAGAGAAAACTTTCTATCATATTGAAACGTTTAAAAAATGATGAATAGCCAAGATAAAGGCGTAAGGATTTCTTCAATAATAAACAGTTATTTATAATAATAATGTTCAATATTTCAATTGTATGCGGTATATATAAGTGTGCTTAGTTATTGTACCGTTATAAAGAGAACGAATCCCTGTTTTGCTTTGAAAATATTGGCATTCTCGTTAACAGCTTAATTATTGCGAACTAACAAAGTTAACATAAAACACATGCTTACGTAGATATTATTTAATATTCTTGAGACTTCCACGGGTGCTTTCTATATAAAGATTATGCGTTTCGCGAGTTTCCTCCGTGTCCAGATCCATTCTTGGAATGATATTGATACTCTGATATTGATACGTATCAGACTGCTCTTCGCTCTGATGAAGTGGACTGCAAGGTTCACGAAACGTTGGCATTCCAAGAATGGATCTGGACACGGAGAAAATCCGCGAAATGCATAATCTTTATGTAGATGTTATTTATCAAATGTCAATCACGGTCGCATAATTATAAAATTGTTTGTGTCTTATCAATTTTTCAATCGATTTTTTGTTTCTCATTATTTAATCGATCTTTTCAAATTTAATTGTCACAATAATTTCTAATATTCTATCCGATGCGATGATACCTGATAATATTATTACAAAATCTTAAGAAGATTAATATGCAAAACGAGTGAAAATGCATGAATCAGTGAAAGTAAACATTTGTAATAACTAACGTAAATAGATTTTCATTTTCATTGTTTTATAAATTCAATTTATTTAATAAACATTATCAAATTCAAAAACATGAAGAAAATATGTATTAGATGTGGATGCATTATGTATTTGTCAAGAATGATCAAAGATATGAGATCACGATATGACAATGAAAACTAATGATGCAAAAGATGTGAAGGCTGAAAGAAAGAAAAATTAACGTAAAAACTTGAAAGTAACTCATATTAGACAAAGCAAGATAGCATTCAGCATTCACAAGATTTCTAATTAATCTTTACCGAGACCTTGAGAGACTAGTAACGCTTATAACAAATCATATTGTCAATGAGTTGGATCGTAAATGCATTCTGATAAGTGAGCCCGTCGTTGAGTTGTACATTATGGAATTGCATCACGTAAATTTCATGCCGATGTTGCGATCTGAACTGAGAAAGCTGACAAGTAATGGCCGCGAAAGTGATTCGAATAAAAACTGGATGAAATAAATTTCGTAAAGATGCAATTAAACGAGAAATCCTTCTTTAATAAAACGCCGCCGTACATTATATGGAGAGACATAAGCCAATTTTACGACACCTGTTCAACAATTTTGAAAATTGCTATTATTTCTTTATTTTTTAATAGTTGTGAATCCTTCGCGTTAATATGTATTTATATACTTTTGTCTCGAAAAAATTATTTATAACATTACTTATAACATATTTATAACATTACTACTTATAACATTATTACTTATAACATACAAAAATTATTTATAATATACTTTTTAACATTTTTGGAAAAAAGTTTACTTAAATTGATGTATTTTTAGTTTCTTAGTTGTTACGTAGCTTTTTCAAATACAATCGAACTATTGCTTTAAAAGCAAAATATATTTAGGTCAAATGCATCATAAACGACATTAAGCGAAATATAATGTAACGATAAAATGTAATCATGCAAAATTTTTTTAATATATGTCATAATTATAATTTAATTAATTAATTTAATTAATTAAATTTTTTAAATATTATAATTTTTTTAAATATAATTTTTGTTCAAGTGCATTTTCACTACAATAACAAATTTATTTGATCTCATATAATAAGAAAGTATAAGCGTTCAAAATTTTATGTTTCTCATCACTTTTGAATCGGACATTTTAATGTAACAAATTTTTCGTAATTTAAAAACTTAACGAGAGGAATAATACAAATAAATCGTTAATTTTAATCTTAATTTTTTCTAATTACTTTGACTATATTTTTCTGTATACTGTATCAAATTTGAGATTTATAATATCATCATTTTACTTTAATAATATTTTAAATGTATAATTTATTTGCACTGAAAAAAAATGTTTGATTAATTGGAATTTTGATTGAAAATGAACGAATCAGAATTTCCTAGTTAAATTTACAAGAATTTTAATTGAGATAATTGAATTCTGATTGATACAATTAGAATTTCGTCGATTTTCAATCAGACATTTTTTTCAATACAATAATAACATGAAAAATTAAAGCGTGAAATTTATCATAATTAGAGCAACATGATTTCAACGAACAAACACAAGCATGTAACGGAAACGCCTCTCGTCTAAGGTTGCTCGTCTCTGATTAATATGGCATACCAGCATATTGAAAGTACCTGCATGTTAAGAGTACTTTTCTCTAGGAAGCAGAATAATTCTATTAATAATTCATGAAAAACTTATACGATAGTGAATAGAAAGATTAAAAATTATAGACAAGCATACTCAATCTATGTAAAACTAATTCACATAAAATTTCTTGAGAAGAATATTACTTTTACATATAACAGAACTAAGAAAAACTGTCTATTTCAACAGCAAATATTAACTTATCAAAATATTTTATTATTTTTGAATATTTTCGATATAAATGTTTATTTTACGGTCTAAAATAATATTCTTGTTGTTAATATTAAAATTTTAAATAATTAAATAAATTAAATATATATAATAAATGTATATAATAAATTAAATTATATAAATAAATTATGTAATTAGATAAAGTAATTAGATAAAGTATATTAATATGAGTTAAACATAAATTTAATATTAATTGTATGAAATAAAAAAATAAAAATGTATAATTAAAAATGTATAATTATTTAGTATATTGAAGTTGACTGATTCTAAAAATTTATACGAATAGAATTATCATTAGTAGTTTAAAATATCAATGTCACACGATAGTAGAACACATTTTTTATGTCCATTGCACGTTTGCATAAGAGACACGATGCTCTTATCAGGTACCACGTCATTGTATGATCCTTGACGTTCCATCACTGGCACGTTTTCTTGTCTCTAGATACATTCAGTTCTTTTCTAATGAATATGATAAAATGTGCTAGTTAAAAAATATCTACAGAACAATCTTTGCCATCGCGCATAACTTCCACATTTTCATTAATATAAATACGAGCTGTTCGTTTTTTCATTCTTTCTTTTTCTGTTATTTTTCTAGTGATATCTTTTATTAAGAATTTAAAATAAAGTAGGAAATATCTATAATTATGTCAACTACAAAGAATTTATTCACAATGAGATAAAACAAAAATTCGTACGAAACAAACAATTTTTTCTCGCATAATGCAAAACATGTAGAACTGTGCATGTATTTGAAATACTCTTATTTGAAAAATAAAATATTATTTGTAAAATAATCGTATTTTATATTTAATATTTTATCGGAGCACATAAAAATATTTTGTATTTTGTATTTTAGATTATTAATGAAAAATTGAAAGTATTTTATATTTTGTATTTTAAATACTGAGATTGACAATTAATCTTATTTGAATTACAAAATACAAAGAACTTTCAATTTTTCGATTTTAAATAAAAGTAATATTTTCATGTGTTCCTCTGAAGTACAAAATACAAAATACATTTTTGCAACATTACAAATAATGTGTTTTAAATAAAAATATTTTAAATACATGTCCTTGAAAGCCTTGAAAGCATTGCCAAACGTTTCTTAAATGATTCTTTCAGCATACATGCCTACGTCAGAGACATCCTTTACAGTCGAGGAAGAGGATGCGTTTGTGACGTTGATAGTTGTTGTGTTCGGCATCATCGTTGCCATGGTGGTGCTGTTCTCGATGGGTATCTTCATAGATTGCAGACATCAGTATGTTAACAATGATCCTTTTTCAAAAAATTGGCATCTTATTGATTAAACAATTTTTGACAAATAACAGCAAAAGTATTGTTCATTAATAAGTGCAACAGAAAACTCTCTTATTTAGATGATGTAAACTTAACGATAATATATTCACGTTACAAAAAAAGAACATTTTGAACGATAATATATGTGTGTGTGTATGTGTGTGTGAAATTAATTATTAATTAATTTATCGTTACAATGGATATTATTGTAGGGAGAAAGATTCTATGAAAAGAAAAAAACTGAGACTAAAAATGCTGCCGTTTGCACGAAGAGGCCGAAAAGATGACATGAAAACCTTAGCTTCAAATATGTATCCCAATGGTGTTATTGGATCCAAGGAGAGGGATGATGTAGTTTGATATTCGAAAAAATTATTGAAAATTCGTAAGATTTACGATAAATATTTCATAAAGACTTTATAAAAATTTAAAATTTGCGGCTCTAATGATTAGCTTATAATATTTAATATGTGGAAGTATATTGCTCTCCCTTATAAGGAGAGAAAATGCAGTAAACTCTTCACAAATTTTGGTCTTCTTTAGCATGATAAATTTACATCAAAAATAAATTGCCGTGTCTGAGCGTTTTATTGAATGAGGCAATAATAGTATTTTTTACTATATAAAAAAACCCTACACTAAGTGTAGGTATAACTTATTTTTTATATATAAATTTATCATGCTAAAGGAGATTAAAATCTTTGAAAAATCTATGGTGTTTCCTCTTTAGTTATTATTTTTAAAGAGATATGCTTATTATTATTTATGAAAGATATGTGATTTTATAATACGCACTTTCTAAACAGAGTTAATAAACTCAAAGATAGTAGACACGATGACTTATAATTAATAACTTTTTAATATCACACTATACGTTTTGTCAAGGAACTAGATATTGTGTAAAAATATTGCATAAAAATGAATAATTGCAACGAGTTTTTCTCCAATCAAAACGCCAACAAATGTTAAAGAATATAACGACAAGTAAAGTATCCTTATTAATAAAAAATTTTAAATTTTAATGTATATAAGAGACAATCAAGTATGCTATATCGAGAGTAGTATCAAAGGATTAAAGTTATGAGTAATACACTTATCTTCCTTAATAAATGTAATTAGACAACTAGTTTAGATAACATATAAATAAAATAGTCACGAAAATTATTTATCGAAAAAATACGGCTTTTAATAAAATAAGATGACGTCAATATCAATAAGCAGTATTCTTTACGCTTCTATTTTGGTCAGAATGTGCAGTTCCTCAAATATAGGATGTACTGGAGAACACGCTCAATGTATGCGAATCCTCAATACGTAATATCGTTTGCTCTTTTCTTACTCTCGATAAATTCCGTTCACGTTTACAATAAAATAAAATCGTAAATGTATACTAAATAAAAATTAAAATATCCAAATAAATATAAAAATTTAAATATTACTGATACGAATCTATCTTAAACTGTTGCAGAATACGTAAACTATACATTACTTACTGAGAATTCATGACATATATGTTTCTTACTGTGATTTATAAACTATTATTTACGTAATTAAATTGTATTAAATAGCCGCATTTGCGATTATACCATATCTGAACTTCCGACATTTGCTAAAAACAATTAGCATTTAATTTCTTATAATGTAGAATCATATATTTTTAATAAAAGCTAATATATGAAAGTAAAATTGTACATGAAAAAATTTGATATCAAATTACTATTTTATAAAATTCCGTGATAAAATATATATTTTTTGTAATAAGTTAGTAACATTATTTGTGTAAAAATAAATTTTTCATATATTTAATTTAATATCAAAATTTGCTCACATATACTATTTTTTAAAATATAGCTGCATAAATATTTTATAGTTGAAATGAATATTAAATAAGAATAATGAATTATAATACTGATAATATTTATAGTCAAATATCGCGAAGTACGATATCTTTATTGTTTTCTAGCTATATAATGTAACAAACAATTCAATATTGTCAGGTTGTAAAAAATTTTTAACTATAGAATCTTTTATGGGGATCAGGTACGAAAACACGTACGCGTAAAACATTTTATGCTAAACTTAACTGTGATCTCAAAGTATCTGTATTCTACTTACTTGTTGCTAACATTGTAGGATATATCAGTTACTTAAAATATTTTCAAATAAAATTATACATTACCAGCGTTAAGCGTTTTTCACGCCAAAGGTGCTATTTAAATTGTTATGAACCAACTGTGAAAGTTATGTTTATCTATAAATGAATATCATGTATTTTGCACATCATGTATATAAATATTAGAAATGTAATTAAAAGTTGTTTGTATATAAATCCGTTTTGTCATTTTTTATTAACTATACTAATATTGTTAATTCTAATTTAAATTCATCCTAATAATAATATACGTTTTTTAAAAATATAACCAACTTAAACGCGAGCGTGCAAATTATGCATAGCATGCATTGTATATCATATATTGTATGATTTTCATATTTTATGTATATATAAAATAATAAAAAATTCTTAGTGTGAAACATAGATTGCGTTTAGGAAGGCGCTATTAGTACTATTGATATCATTCTATCTTCATCATTTAGACAAAAACAAGGATAGAAATAGTACTAATAACATCTTTTCTAACGCTCTATGTTTCACATTATTAAATACACAAGAATTTTTTATTATTCTTGAATCTTGTAGTCGAAACATGTAATCTCGAGAAATGTTATCATATTTATTTATAGACATTTGTAAGCATTTAAATTAATTATGTAATTTATACTTCTTATCTTTTTATATATGAATTTCGTATCTTTAATTATATATATTGGATTGTCCGGAAAGTTCGTGCCGATTTTGAAGGAAAATTGAGACGCAGAAGATTTAAATTTTAGTATACATTTATTAAATTATATAGCTTAGTCAGAACTTTCCGAACAACCCAATACAATCGTAGAAAAATATTGAAAATACGGATTTGTTAGGAAATCAATGAGTTTAAAAATTCATACATTTTTGTACCATGCAGTCAATTCTCCTCAGCAGTGCAACAGTTTAAAGAAAAAAATTTTGTCTTATTTGTCAAAGTATATCTTCAATATTCGTCATTTTGTAAAATAGTTTTAATTCAATTTTGATTTTCTTAATCATCAAAAGAAATGTTCAAGCTTTAATTTAAATTTTGGTTCATCTCAATGCAATGATTTTTCATTGTTATTCGAAAATATTAAAAATTTGTATTAAAATTTAGTTGCCCATTTTTTTTTGTCGATGAGTGTAATTACTCAAATAACAAATCTATAAAATTTGGCATTGTTATAAAATTTGAACACTTGAAAACATACTTTTGTGAGTATATGTGCCAAACTATTATTGCTAAGTGTGATTAGTGTGTCGTTATACTTAATGTTCCGCAGATTAAAAAAGATTGAAAGACATTGATATATATGTAATACACACACATTGAAATATGTAATATATAATACTGAAAACATCCGATAAAAATATATATGTTAGCATATTATAAATCTCCAATTTAAAAATATAAAAAATTGAAAAATTGTTATATAAAATAAATTTTTATGTTGTATATTGCATTTTGTATCTTACATGGAACTATTATATGCATTGTGTACACATTGCTAATTATTATTATTAATATAAAAAATTCAAAGAAATATACAAAATTGGGAAAATTTTATGGTATAAAACTATCGCCATTTGACGCTTACAACGCTCGCAAGTTTTAAAATTTTGTACCATAAAATTTTCTTTGTATTCTTTTATTATTATTCTTTCAGTATTATTATAAAATTAGAACGATAATAAATGCCTTAATTACTTCAGAAATCGAATTTAGAATTTATGATTTTATTTGTAGGTCTTTCGATAAAAAATTTGAATATTATAAAAGTTAATACTTTTATGTATTAACGAATTACTTCAAAAATAGTTTTCAAAAAGTTTTGTGGCAATATATATATACTATTTTTCTTCAATATATTTTGTAAAAAATGAACATGTGTAACTAAATTACTTTAATAAAAAGTAATTAAAAATGGAAATCGCTTCAAAAAAACCTTTGTTAAATTTTCAAAAATTCGTAAAAAACTGCAATATATAGTATCTCGTGCTTTAATTTGTACTCTTTTACGAATCTAATTATCTATTCAGCTTCTGTCTGACAAAGAAATAATGTTTGGCGTTATAAACGCCAAATGCGGAGCTTTATTCATACACACAGTGATGAATCGAAGTTGGTAACCGAAGATTATCACAGTTGCACGATTGGAATGCCTAAATGATATTCACTCTCTCAAGTTGCATCACCGAGTTGTGTGTTTTCTTTAGCGTAATCGTTGATTTCCTTCAGCAGAACTTTTTCATAAATAATGGGTTATCAAGATCAGATGCGTCCAAGGACCATCGCCAGCAATGCCATGCGCACGTAGACTCCATTTTCCGCCTGCCGAAAGTAAGCTGCCCGTGGGTCAGTATCGAATTCTTTGCTTATTTCGAAAACACGTGGTAAAGGGTGCATCACTGCCATCTTCCTCTTCGCACGAGACATCAGCTGCGGAGTTACTATGAAGAATCCGCACATCTGTTGTACATGTAATGATTTTTTTTTAATTTAAATTAATGTGTCAAAATTAATTTAAAAGCAAATATTGAATAAGTAAAAGCGTCATTCGAAGTAAAATTTAGTTTCAAACATTAATCATTAATAATTTTATATAATTTTGAATAGACTAATATAATTTAATAATAATTTTGAATAAAAATATTAATTATTAAAAATCTAATTCGTACAAAATTTCGTAATAAAAAAAGAAACACGAGCTCGTATAGAATGTACTTTTTTGTACGAAAATTTCAATGCGCGAGTAACGACTCACCTTGTGATATTGTTCTTGCGTAGCGAAACGTTCACTTTGTATCCGCGTTATATAAAGTACGTCGGTGTCGGGTAGAGCTTCTTCCAGAGTTGAAAATCTTTCTTGAGAGATACCACGTTCAGCCACATAATTAACGACATGATTCGGCATATCAAGGCCAGGTGGATTAACGTAGCGAAGTTCTACGTTGTATAGGGTTAATAGTCTACATCAGAATTAAAAAATTATACGTATTAAAGGAAAATATCTTGGCTTCAATAAAATATAATAATAAAGGATAATTATATTGTTTATATAATTAATTGTTAAAGTTTACAATTATACGAATTAAATTTGTTATTTAAAATAAAATAGCTTCTTTGATTTTTATTGTCAGTTATAAATATATTGTTCTTAACAAACAT
>Ga0157364_1002974_pt1 | contig 16223 bp, 12 predicted proteins | sample AttsexASBM2_FD_111476 | JGI IMG/M metagenome (GOLD analysis project Ga0157364, IMG submission 111476) | Fungus gardens microbial communities from leaf cutter ant in Ribeirão Preto, State of São Paulo, Brazil - Atta sexdens ASBM2 | ecosystem: Host-associated > Fungi > Mycelium > Unclassified ...
GTGAGTGAGTATCGTGCTTAAACTCCTCTCACAACGTGTGAAAGGGGGAGCGCGCTGGATATATGTGGAGGGGGAGAGAGAGAGAGAGAGAGAGAGAGAGAGAGAGAGAGAGAGAGAGAGATTGTCCGTCGCGTGACTCGAGGTCCTTTCCACGCAGGTCTGCAGATGTTGACGACTGCCATTTTTTTCGAGCACGCAATATTTAATTTAGAGCGGCTTGCTCTCCGCGCACAGAAATCCATCTACGGGTCACACTCGGGGGATCCGCGAACCGCCACGACGAAGGCGAACGCGGGCGTCACGCGATGGCCCTGGTAAACACAAAGACTGCCGGCGTCGTCGCGTACCCTAGGTTATTTTCTCCTCCGTTTGCCCACTTAAGCTCGGCTGTCCTTGCTCCGTCTTTCCTCAACACGACCTATCTTAGTTCTATTGTTTTTCCAATAATTAATCCAACCTCCTACCGTTTCACAGAAAAATAATTAGACGTCTGTTATACCGAGATGCTTCACATCAGCCTCCACGATTGCACGCCTGGAGATCACGGGTAAAATGTAGGAAAACATAAAGAAAAGTATTCGAGTTCTTAGAATGCTGCATGAATTTTTCTTTAGACAGGTATAATTTTATTTTTGATAAATATTTCTCCGTAATTCAGCAAAACTCATTAGTACGAGCTCAGAGATTAAAAGCCTTAAAATATATCTGTGTTCGAACGTTTTTCTTGGAACGCGCAATGCTTCTTGTACTCAAAGAAAACACGGCGATCCGAAGGAGGTCCAGAGGCAGGTGGAGAGTACTGGATGCGATTCACATAAGGCGGAGTGACGGACAAAGGTTCCTGGTGCAGAGAATCGGAAGGTTCCGACGCGTTAGGAGGAGAGAAAGAGAAAGAGAGAAGAGCCAGGTAGACCGAGGTAGGGGAAGGGCGAGTAGGGCCTCGGTTGGAGGGTAACAGCGCCAGGGTCTCGGTCGCTAGACTCAACATCTGTCGGCAGGTGGCCCGTTTCGGACATGCTCCGTGGCTTGAGCTCTTTGTGCATCCGCGTGCATCGCCCTAGCCCGGCCGGCACGCACGCAACGCACGTGACCCCCCGAATGCAGCCGCCGCGCCGCTGATTGCTGCAACCATCTTTCTGCCGGCTGGTTCCTTAACCCGAGATCGTCCGATAAAGGGACGGACGTCGACGCGAGCTTTGCCTTGCTACTTCTGAAATTATCGTCGCAACTTGTTCGTCCATGTGGCTCGCGCGCAACAGTGTCTTCTCATCTGTTAGAACTAGGGTTTGCCCATCCGTCTTCTTCGGACATTGTCCTCTTTTTTTTTTTTTTTAGGGTGTCTAGTTATGTGTGAGGGGATGTTTCGAAGACGCCTGGGAAAATTATAAGCGAGGTTTCAGAGAATCTTCTAAAGATTTTACTTCTCCTTTCCTGTATTAATCCTGATTTAAATAGTTGTAGTAGTTTTAAGCAGTATAAGAAACTGACCAATCACATGTGGAGAGAGTAATTGACTATGATAATAATTTATTACGTTAATAATTTATTACGTTATTAATAATTACTACATTCAAATATTTTGCTTTGACTTCTTTCACATTACGTTATACTAGTCTTGTTTTATAATAAATGTAAGTTTTAAGAAACTGATCAATCATACTATCAAATAAAATAAGAGAATAGTTGACTATGTTTGATCAAAATTTCTTAAATTAAATTATTACTAATTTGAACATTTAGATGTGAAATAAATTATTCGTCGATTGTATTTTAACAATTTTACTAACCTATATTTTATATGCATTTTTTTATGTGCCGGGATTTTAGGCGAGATATCTATGATTTTTTGCCTATAATGTCTAATTTTGGTATAATAACTCTACTTAGAATGTGCGCGGCGTCTTGTAGACACGGTCTTTCGTACGATCGCAAGAGTTCCGATCTGAGAGACCGCGTGCACGTGGTCACGTCGCTCGTAAGTCAGCTTGTCGTTAAAATGTCGCAGAATTATGGCGCCCTAACGGAACGCTGTTTCCCTCTTTAATTGCGGTGCCGTTAGCCATGTCGCGAACTCTCTTGTAAGAAATCGCAGTCTAATCTTCGCGGTTAGGCGACGTACGCTAACTCGCGCGTATGCACCCGGCTTTCGCTATACAGCCTAGCATTAACTACTTTGCTCGTTTATATATTGCTAGCTCTGGGCGTTGATTATTACGTTATAACGAAGATGCCGCGAAGATTGCAACTGGTACTACCTCGACTTTAATTCGATTAAAGTATTTTCAAAATAATTCGAGGAAGAATTAAATCTCTTTAATAATTTAAGAAAGTATCAAGTATTATTGCGTATGTCGTTCCAGTTTAAATTTAGTCTCTTATTAATTACCTATTATTGATCACTATATATATAATCAATATTAATTGAGAGAGAATTTTGCCGTACAGTTATTGAATATTGAAGTTAAATTAATATTATCTAATTATTTATTATTCAGTGTATTTAATATTCAATAGTTTGTTCCACTTTCATATTCACGAAATTCAAAAATTACGCGAGAGAAGAATTCCACGTAACATTTTTTTTTCTTTTGAAGACGAATGGATTTCTCTCACTGCGGATAAAATAAAGCTACGAGAATTACTTTTTGGCCCTGCACTATTCCCCACATCGTTTCCTTATTAATCTATCACTTTGACCGTAAGTTTGTACGTAACTTTTTCAATTTGGCAGAAGGCCATCCTTTGCCAGACGAGGTACCAAATAGCTCACCATATATCGCGTATAAGCCGGGCGACAAAAGGATTGATGAACAGTCATCTCAGAATAAGCATTTATGCAGGTCGTACCGCCCAGTCGTTGCTCATTACGTTAAGTTTAGTCTCGAAAATATGGAGAATAATAATTAAATTCTTTTACATTTTAAATCCCGTTACTATCGTAAACAACATTGCAATGATGCACCTGCACGAACGAGAGACTTATAACTTCCAGCATAACATGCGATATCTCGCCGATCGATATTGAGGGGCTGATACCGATGCCTTTGTTAACCAAGTTATTAAACTTCCGCCTGGCTGACCGGCGCCCTCGAGAGTTAACGGATAAACGCACGTAAGATAAGTTTTACGCCCAATTTAGTGCTTGTTATTTACTTTGGCCGCGATTTAACCGAGGGTTTCACTTTGATCCTTGCAGTAAAAATGAAGGTACATAAGTTATTGTATTTTTATTGGTCCTTACCTACCATCGAGGGCATCAGCAGCGCGAGAGGGTTGAACGACCACCGTTTCCATACAGGGCGAAGGGAAAGGGCAGAAGCAGGAAGTGTGGCAGCGGCGACTTTACTGTCGATCGCCTGATAGACTTCCGCGAGCGAAAAAGGGCAGCCCCCGCCGTTTGATGTGCATCGCGGAATATTCACAGCGGACAAAAATCTTTGTCGTTTTTCCTACCCCCCCTCGATGAATATTCCATTCTGAAATCAGCGAGCGAGAGCTTAATTTTTTTATGTCGAGCTCTAGAATATTCAACGCAACGATTTATGGATCTCAAGCGGTCTGATATCCATTTCTTTGCTCCGTCCCGGATCGATTCTCCGTTTGCCTGAATTTTCTCGCGGGACCTGCGGCAATATTAACGTGTCCACGACGTGGCACTGGCACCCTCGGACGCGATGCCTGAAAATTGCGCGTAAATATCGGTTGTGGAGCCATCGCTAAGCCGAACACAGCTCGTTCTGTGGCTCTTACGTACGTACAGGACCGGTGGTCGCGAGATAATGAAGGAGGAGAAAAAGAGGGACGAGAGTAGGAAGGGAAAAAGGAACATATAGTTATACACCGGCCGCCTGCTGCTCGCCTGCAGCGGCGCGCACCGGGTTGCTTTCGGCAGGTGGCACTTTGTAACCTTTGTGCATCCGGGCGCGTTGCATTTACCTGCATACTTCGCTTCGCGGACGGTGAGCAACCTGCCGGCCATGCCGGGATCGTGCCACGCACAGGTGCGAGAGTTGATTTCGGAGGCCCGCCGTGCTGCCGCGACTTCGACCATCAAAGAGTAAAACGACGCGCTCCGCATCTGGCGGCGCTTGATGGAACGTCGGCTGTCATTCTACGAATTCGTGTACGCTGTTGAGCAAAACAGCGTTCTTCCATGCACACATTTCATTTCACAAAATAATTCGGAATTATTTTATAATAATTTATGCATTTAACTTGGGTATAGTCATCTAGGATGTTTTTATATCTTAGCGGCGAAAAAATGTGAATTGTAAAACATTGTTTTATATGAATATTATTTAACACATAAATTTTCTTTCTTTTTTTACTCTTTATAAACTTAAATATACAATTTTATCGAAAATCTACAATAGAGTGTTGTATTAATTAAAATCTTTATCTTTTTTTTAAATACTGTTATAATAAGCTACTTAATTACATTCTGCTTATTCTGTTTTATTTGTTTGATTCTATACTTACTTTATATAAAAAAAGATTTTTTGTTAAATCCATATCCATAATGTTTTTAAATACTAATAAATTGGAAAACAATTAATAAAATACAATATGTTATTAATAATAGAATATTATTAATAATAAATTTTTATTAGAATGTAAAGACACCTAACGTAATTGTTTGCTTATGTAAAAAAATCAGAAGATTAAGAATTGCGTCACGATTTTCTTTCAAATAAGTTGCCAAAGTATACTATAATTCTCGATTTTTCCATTTATTTCCATTAACTATATAAAATTTATTTAAATGCAAATTATGTTATCTACAAAGGGAGACTCAATAATTTTAGAAACGTTGCAAAGATACGCGTGGTTTGTGACTGCAGAAGAAATTAGTTTAGGATTAAGGGAATACTTGTGTGGAGGACACCAGCAGTCGGTGGTCGTCGCACCTGCCTGTTGCGGTCGCTGATCCTTTAAAGAACCATTTGACAACTTTCCAAACATCTGTTCTCCGAGACTATTAGAGGAAGTCATTGACCAGCGTATATTGATTTTTGTTTTTAACATATATTTCTTGCGCTTTCGACGTCCTATTAAATAGAACCCTCATTTTATGAGAATATTTCTCGGAAATAGCGCGACAATCGTAATACATCAAATTTTATTGTTGTAGTTTATCAAAATTTATTCAAGATCTCTCGAATACGATGCGCACTCTCGGAAAGCTATAACCACGTCCGGTCTTTAAAAGCTTTCCAAGTCTGACAGCGGAGAGAATTAATGTTTGATACAACGTAGTGCGTGATGCACCATCTGTTCCGATTCCAGTTAATTGCTCGTTTAATCTAAACATCTGAAATAAAAGGAACAAAAGGATGCAATATTTATCTTATTTACAGTTTTGACATAAAACATTTCAAATTTTTCTTATTATAAAAATATTTATAATGAAATATATAATTCCATTGATCAACATTACAATATTAAAAAAATAATAAGTATATTAAATTTAATTAACAAATTTTCACTTTAAAAGTAATTTAAAATGATATGTAATTTTATATTTGTACTGCTGTTAATATAAAAACTTTGCGTATAAGAGATTGTTGAATGAAAATCAGATTATTTACAAACACACATGAGCCAATGTTTGAAGTTCTTGAATCCGTTGCTGGCTCGCATCTGGGTACCTTTCAAATATATATTCAATGGACAATGCACAATGTCAAGTCTCCTTGCGCAATCGAGTTTCGGCCTCGGGGCTTCTCCTTGCTTGTATCTCCAGCACCGAGCAGGTGCAAACGTTGATTTCGCAGCTGCGGCCGTGCACCGGAGAATTTGCACATGTCCCTCGTCTCTCTTTTCTTTATAATCTCACCGAGCCAATCTGGAAAATCCTCTATAGTTAGGACTTTCAATCCCCGTCTTATGCTCTTCCGTCAATCCGTTCTTCAGCCTCCGCGATTCCACTCAGGACTCTCTCTTCTTTCCTGGCTAGAAACGAAATAATCTGAAATTACTCGATGCATTTTTATTCACTCCGACGCTTCTTAACGCTCGCATTAAAGTCTGTTATTGCAAAAATGAAATCCTTGCGTCGAGCCGACTCGGTTGTGCTCGAGTCGCTCCAAACTTTCCTCCGCAAAGTGCGAAACTTTTAAACTAACAATATTAAATATTGCTAGTCGTTACCCCTTGCCAGAAGAGATCGTTACATACGAAAGTTAATTTGCGCGCCTGCAACTTCAAACATTATTATCCTAATTATGAAGGCTGACTAAATTTTACCTGAGACTTTGAACGTAACTACGAGATTTTCACGCAGTTTCTGAGATGAAACGCTATCAAACGCGCCAAATAGTATGTATATTCACAATTTCTCTTATATATCTACATGATACCTACATATATATTTATATGATAAAGTCACGAGATAATTTTATTAATTTTCAGAACATTTTTTATATAATTTATTAATCATCGAGAAAAATAATATCTTGAGTAAATAAAGTAACATGTCTAGTCTACCAAAGATATATGTATTTTAGGGAAAATCGAGTATCCATAAGTAAACTTCGTATACCTATGTCACTAATTCAAAGATTAAAGCTATCGGCAACGTGATATTACATAATGCAAATTTGAACAAGATACTGTTGGAGATTCGACTGAAATGCTCCACTAAGAAAACATCTCTCTTGCATCAAACATCGAATCTCTCTGGGTCTCGTGTTCGTTGGTCCTTGCGCCGAATTGTTGTTCGATAATTTCTCTTATCGAACCATTCGTCATCAGGGCTTATCGATAACGATAAGAAGGGGAACAACCCCCGAAGGCGTTCTCCTGAAAAAGAGAGCGTCTTTAATGAGCCGTCAGTAGATATACTCGAATGATTTGTACACATCTCGACTTGGGATTTTTTCGAGTGAGAAATTGTCTTGTTGATTTAAATTCGTGGCCTAGGCGATTTTATCGCGCCCTATCGTATCTAAATCGACCGGCGTTCCTAGATTATTCCCTGAAGTTGCGGGCCATATGGCGAGATTTGAAAGAAACGCCTTCCTCGTCGATATAACGTCTCCTACCACGAATATCAGATAAAATTCGATATATGGATCACCATGGAAGCGGAGAATCTTCGGTAAGGACGTCATTTTCAGTCCGATTCTCCGCTTGCCTTGGCGCACGTGTTATTATCGTATTTATACGCGTATTATGTTACACGAATTATTTTTATCCACTATCGGTTAGTTCTAAATATAGTCCAACCCTTTTCTTCAACCTACTCGTGCGGAATTAATGACTCTTCTCCTGTATCAGTATGGGATGTTAAAGAAATTGTTACGAAGAAATAAATAACAACACTTTACTCTTTAGTTAATTTCACGTAAACATTAACCGCAGCAGAAATTTAATTTGAGAGCTTTGATTGACAGAGAGACATTCCTTTAACATAAAAACATAAAATAATGAATAAAAACGGGAGAATTTTTTTAAAGCTTATTGACTTCATAAATGACTTAATTATGATAATGAGAAACATGTTTTATATGCTTCTTTTCTAAGGAGTTTAAATTATATGAGAGACACACACACATAAGCACTTTTATCATTTTAAAATTAACTGTTTATATCTGGTTTAACAAAGGACTTAATTACAAATCATTCAGTTGTGCGACAGTCACCAGACTCGAAACGTGTCATGTCCCCTTGAGAAAAAGAACACTATAGTCTTCTAATTGGCCCGGTGTTTCTCGATGAGATGACAAAAGAAGAGTCGTTTAGCTCAAGGCAGCGTTTAAGCTATCTTGCTCGTCGTCCTTGAAAAAATCGAACGCATCACGAGTTGCGTAACCTAAATGTCCCTCCATCCGTTCGATCGGTCCATTATCCTCGCCCCGACGAGCCGTGCGATAAACAAAGCCTCGTGGAAATGGCGCGGTGGCTTGAAGTACATGCGCTACCTTGCTGCTGCTGTATGTACGTAGATACGTGCGGGCATACACGTGGCTGCTAATAAGCCTGTCACATGTGTGCCTAGCATTGTGCCGGAAAATTGTGAACGATGTACAGGGGACGTGAATGCGGGTGCCTTGTCTGCATTACGTCATACGTACCTTCGAATAATTAACTTTCCCGTTATGCACTTTCTGATTGACCCATGTCATTCCAGAGAATATGCGGTCTGAGATAATGCATGTATCAGAAAATACATGTTTACATCTCGGATAATTTGTAAAACCTTCGAATTACACTAAAATTTTATTTTTTTTATGTCAAATTGATAAGATTAGTATTTTTTTTTTGCGGATTTTTATTCGCTAAATTTATTTTGAAGAAAGCAGAATTTTTGAGTAACATATATTGATAAATTTTATAAATTGATATTTTCCGATAATTCATTGGTCGACAAAATTTTTACTTTTTTCATATTGATTCGATAAGATATTTCTTCTAATATTTTCTGCTAGTTATTTCAAATTTGTTTATCAAATTTAAGAGGAGAGCAGATTTTTTTTAATTGTAACATATATATTATAATGTCTCTACTTATTTCTTCTGCTGAGACATAAATAAAAAATAATTCATAAAGAATAGCTACTGAATTCAACATGATTTTTTACTCATTATATATAACAAAAGGCTTCAAATAAAAATAAATCGTTATAATTAAGAAAAATATATATCTTTCTTGTTAGCTCTTGTTAGCAAAATGTATGTTTTTAAAAACTTATGTCGTTTACAAAAAATTCGAGCTTGTAGAATAAATTTTTATCTCTCATTTTCTGAATCAGCGTTTAAAAATACACAACAAGCAGTTAAAATTACTCAATTAAAAAATCATTGTCGAGTAGTTATTGATTATTTCTTAATCTTATAAACTATAATACTCTAATTAATCATTAATTTAAGAGGCAGAATTCCTGAAAACGTGGTTATGAGTTATAAAGCGACTGAATCATTATCTTACCTTAAGCAATTAAACGTCCAAATATTTAATTTGTGTACAATAGGAGGAAAAATAACTAATCCCGTTGCACGGGAGAAAAAAATCTCATTAGACATTTACATTTATGTTGTTTTCATTTTTTTTACATTACATACTCGTACATTTCGAGATCTTCTGGGTTTAACAAGAGATCTTTCCTTACATCGTGCCAGCGCTGTAGACTGCTTAAATTTTCACGGGGGATTAAATTTGTAATAACCCTACCATGGCGCATCTACCCTCCTTTCTTTAAAATGCAGCGTTTTCTTGCATGCAGGATTAAGAGCGTCCTAAATTCACTGCATATTCTTTTGAATAATTAAGAGATTTTGAAGAATTGAGCTACAGGAATATATAAATATATAACATCGATCTTAAGGATATTATGAATAAATAATGTCACATTACAGCTTAAACTTTCGGTTTTGATTGAGTAGGGAAATGTGCGTTATTGAAAATTCAGAACCTGCGACAAAAGTTGGCACGAAATTGTAGGAGAGGAAAAAAAAGTCGGCTTCGTAATCGCCAGGCAGTACATTCTTGGAGAGCAATGAATTTGGTACGTTCTATGTGTATACATGTACTTTTTTCTGAAAAAAATATGTAAGTGGAACGAGATTTCGTTGATTCTAATTACCCTGACTAACGCACCGACGGCATCTTGCCTGTTTAATTATAATTCCAGCCATCCCCGCGGAACTTCGCTTCAAAGTTTCGGGTTACGTCGGGGAATGATCGTGGCCTCTTTCGCCGCAATCATAAAATTTAATAGAAATTAAATTATGGCGCGCCGTAGTGCAATATTTCGCGCCAATCTTCCTCGCGGATGAGAGTGGAAGGGAAGGGGAGAGTTACGAGGAGGAATGAGGTGGATGAGGAGAAGCAGGAGGAGAGTCGAGGAGAAAACGGAGAGGAAAAAAGCGTAAGCCGCTATTACGAAACGTCAAGAAACAATTATTATCGCGCCATAACGTGGCATAGGCACGCCAATTAGGAGGCGCCAGTCGTCGCGATTGCGCCCAGTTTTTACGGTGGCTACAACGGCCTTACATAATCTCCCTGTGCTCAAAGAGCTTCCGTAATTCTTGGTCTAATCAAGCTACGCTACTTCTTCTCTACCTGTTTGCTTCGCTTCTCTTTTTCATTGTGCTCTTCTCATCCCTCCGGTTTTCCGTCTTCTCTCAGTCTTCTTTTCGTTTTTATTCCCTAAGAAAAATGATATTATTAACATCCGACGTTCATGAGCGAAGCATTCCTTAAAAGGTTTCTTATCGCACGGTTTTCTGCCGAATGACAATGTTTCCTTTCAGGAATGAAACTTATACAATTGTTTACTGTACGTGGGCGAATCAGTAAATAATAATCTGAGAGTAATCATCTCATTTCTTTTTACATAAACGATATACATAATATGTTTTTGCACTCCAATTAAAATCACTGTTATTAATAAAATATATATATACATATATATATTATTGATTTTATTAGCGTTGTTTATTTGAGAACATTATGGATTTATTCACAATTTTTTAGAAAAAAGTAAATAGAAATCAAATAAATATTAAACGAAATATAAACATGTTTATGACAATATTTCTAAAAAATAGAAATTTTAATTAACACTTTATTTTTTATGAAATTGCATGTTTAAGAATTCGTAAAGAATATTTATTAAAAAAGAAAAAAGATATGATCAAACAGAAAGAAAACATTTGTTTACAATAATTCACATTTTCTCACCGTTGCACTGGCGTATAAAAACATCCAAATGAATTCCCGAGTTTTTTATTATCTTGATTGAAGGATAAAATTAATTAATTAATTTACTGATTTATCATAGATTCTTTGTTTCATAAAAAGATTATCATGGATAATTTACAGTTAGTTTTTAGACCAGAGATGAAAAAATAATTTTTGTCGCAATTCTTCACTCGATTGAGTCTAATAGCGTGGAATTACGACGTTGCATCTAATAATCTGAAATGTTCGGTGACATATTAAGTGCGACGCAGAAGACACTGAAGTCGCGGTGAAATCGCATAACGTCACACAACAATCGTGCTTTGAGAATTCTACGACTAGAGCGGAAAGTTTCTCGTCGCCGACTGGGTCGCCCTTCTTTCTCTAGTTGCGCGCAATTCCGTGACGTCGCGACAATTCCGTTGCCATAGATGGTGCAATCGGTGAGCTGCTGCGCAATTTGCACAGCGTATAAGCAGTCGTGTACGTGTACGTAGGTACCGGTGTACGGATACGTATCGTATGTGTACACGTACATGCATGAGTGCGTGAGTGCGTGTACGTCGCAGCCAGTGGCAAAGATTGATGTCACGGGCCGACCAACCGATGATCTTGGCCCGGTTCCCACTGCCGACATATCGACGGCTTCGAACGATTCTACGTACGAACAAGTGTTTTTCATTAAACACGCATACTAATGATCCCTGACACAAAACTGTAAAAATTGTCTTCAAGCATAATTAATGTGATCAGATGTCCCGCTTTGGTTATTTTTTGTTATCCCATTAAATATGTCAAAATATAAATAATTGTATTCACTGTTAAATTCATGTCAAATTATATGAAAAACTTGAGTTATTTATAATTAGGAATATTACAGATCACCATTGCTCTTTAATATGTCATTAATTTAATTAAAACAATGGAATTAAAAGAAAACGTAAGTTAAATTTGATTTTAATTTAGTTTATCATTTACAAAGTGCACGTTAATATGGACATTGTTTACTTGAAATTAATTATAAAAATGGTTCGATTTTAATACATGGAAGTTAAAAATAATTAATCGTCAATTTTAATTAAAGAATTTGGATTACCAACTAATAAGGTTTCTTAAAAATAAATTATGTTTATCTTTACATCCATATACATTTTCCTTTCTAACATAAAGTTGTTCTGCTTCGGATCCAAAGATGTTTGCACATTAAGCATAATGCACGAGCTGTGTTTGACACGATGAATAAAAAATTGCCGGTGGCTAAATCGCTGCTTTTACGTTACACCGCTCGAATTTAGTCGTGTAATGGCCGGGGAATTAATTAGCATTCTAAATTACACCACGCGTATAATATTCTCGTAAGATACCGGATAGGTAACATCGACGGGTTAATAGTTACGAGTTGAGCGACAGTGTGTCTGCAAGTGTTCCCGCGCGCGGACAGGATTTCCCAGACTTTACTACGCAATTTCGAAGCTGGGATTCCTCAGAGCGCGATCGGCGCGAGGATATTACCGATGAAGGGGGTCTAATTGGTTGTAGATGTCAATAGAAGAAAGTTTAACATCTCGCGTTCGCACGGCACTTTTCAAACGGTGAATCTTCGACGTCACGTTTGCACGCGGCGAATCGCGTGCCGATGAATTCTCGCGACGACCGCCTGACAGATCGCGAACTGTCGTCGCGATTTCTAATTACTCAACGTCGGTATCGCGTATTTTCAACAATAAAGCGATGCGTCGGACAAAAGCACGACGAGATACGCGATTCTCGGCACACAGGTGCGTTCGGCCGTCCGTCGTTAATTAATGCTAATACGGCTAACGAGCGTCGGTTACTTTGTAATTCGACGACGGTTTAGCGGCGCGAAAACCGTTATCCAGAATTATCCGAGAATCTCTCCGTTCTTTCTCCTCGCCGTGTCTTGTCTCCTATTTCTCTCTTTCTGCGGCATAGTATTGCATGTAGAGGCGCCGAAAGATAAACAACCGCTACAAAGAGCTTCTTTAAAGAGTAATCGTTACCCGACGTGAGCTGTAGAAAGGCGTCGACTTCATTTTCCTCGACTTTCCCTATAAGAAAATACAATTAAATTACTTACAGTGAATTATCATAAAATTTCAATAATTGAGATTTTCAATTGAGTATCTGACGATTTATCCGTTATTAAAATTGAAGAATTATGGTCCTAATATCGCCGTTTTGTCCAATCTCGAATGATATTATATATCATTCGAGATGAGGATTGAAATCCAACATTAATGGCGTCATTCTACATCGAGCTATTCACAGGTGTCCGTCATTCCAACGTGCAACCGTCATCTTCATTCGTCGGAATATTGACGCAAGAATTCCATAGACTGTAATCGGCTTTGGATTAGTAACATTTCGATCGCTCCGTAATCGGAATCCGATTTCGCGACAACTGGCGCACCGGTTTTCCGGCTGTTAACATGAATGCAGTATCAAATTCTACCATGTACTGATGTATTTTATTTCAATGTTTTTTTATTGTCTGATATAAATTTGGAAAAATATTGATAAATTTAAATATCTGTCTCGATGGACGAAAATGAGAAATTAGATGGTTTCTTTAGCGAAGAAAAATGATAGGAAGAGAGAAAAGAAAAATATAAATCAGAATTTATGAAATATAATAATTAAGATTTTTTTGGTCGAAATTGAATCATAATATTGAAAGTATTATCAATAAAAAATTAGCGTTTATGAGCGTAAAACTACTTGGTATTAATAATTACTTTTGATTAATTAACTGATAAAAAAACAAGATCATGTTGCTTGATTACCGAATTTTCAGTTTTGCACCGACGAGATCTCATCATTTAAAACAAGTCTGTAGTTTTAATTTCATGACCTCGAGATGTAAATGGGATCTCTCCAAGTTAATGAGTTATTAATGAAGAAATTGTATTTACCACAGACACACAGAAAGAACGGTTTTGCTGAAAAATCTAAAAATTTAACTAGATCTGAAAATAATTTTGTTGGATCATTAAAATAATTATACAAAACTCTTTAATAATTGATGACAGCTGCAAGAATTTTAACATTTTACTAATCAGTTTGTGCGTAATCCTGTAGGGATTATTGTGTGATATATATATATATATATATATATATAAATTTATAATATCAAATTATTATAAATATGTGTTTCCACTCAATTAATTTAATTAAAACAAAGGAGTTAAATAATTTTCTCAAGAAATATAAAAATATATAAAATTATATTAAATTTCACCTAAATACCTAAATTTAGTTCATTATTTACTGAGTGTATAAATTAATATTATTTATTTTGAAACTAAGCAATTCAATTACAGAAATGAATTGATTTATATTTTGATACATGGAAATTAAAAACAAATTAAATAACAAAATGTAAATACTTATTCAACTTAAGAGGTTGGATTATGATTACTCCTTTGATACCTAACAGTTATTTCAATGGTTTAACAAAATTATTTTTAGATCTGTATCTAACTATTTTTGGATATTTCAGCAAAACCGTTCTTTGCACAACATGACAATCATCGCCGGAGTGGCGATTTACGATTGATTTGCGATCGAACCGGAAGCAAATCCGGTTCCCGGCGACTTGTGAACGTTTGAAACGTTTTGGATTCCTGCAGTCGCACGTCACGCTTCACGTTTCACACGCGTCTCGCGACACGTCCCATCCCGACACCGCGCTTCTGTTTCTTCGCTTCTAGTTTTTAATCGGATCGAGTTGACATTCCGCGCCAGCGATGACCGACACCGTTCACGGCGGCACGGTTGCTCGCGCGCTGCCGTGCATCTGTTTGATATCCGATTAGGCGAGTTATTGCGGGAATGCTGAAATAAGCGAAATAAAATGTAAACGCGGAAGGAGATAGCCAACGACGGACCACCATACTGCGATCGCGTATCATAAATACGATCGACTGCTACAGTTTATTCCAATACGTTTGCATAAAACGGTAACTGGAAGACACCTCACGAAGCGGCGCTTATCGTGGTTGCAGTTACAATTTAATCCACTCCGTATATCGTTGCAATGCGCGATTGAAAGGGGTTTCAACTCAATAAAGTTGTCAAGAGGGAGGGGTGAAGTGAGTTTACGCATCGAGCTCGAGTGCGCGAGAAGAAAAAGAAAGAAGAAAGGAGGGGAGGAAAAAAAAAGAGAAATTACACCGGCGATGCACGCGGACGCGCACACGCGCGTACATGCGGGCTCACAGGTCCGCAATAATAATTTACCACCTCTAATTACATCCACGGTACCTTCCCCCGAAGTGCACTAATAACCCCGCCGGCCGGCAACAGGGGCAGCTGCGCCGTTTTACAAATCTCGCATTTACATTTACGACTCGTAACTTACGAGGTAGCGGCTCGTAAAGGAGCAGAGCGTTAACGATAATTGCAACCTGGGCTACGTGGCGGCTACGTATATCGTTTCTGATAAATTCCGTCTTTAATTAATCCGCCGAGTCGACCTGACTCTCCGCGCCAAGTTTTCTTTTATGTTTGTTCGTCGCATCGCGAAGCATCAATTTCACAATAGCGTTGTAACGGAGTCCTCAATATCAATATGAATGTGATTTGTGATGGCAACGGTAATGAAAATGAAAACGATCCAAGTTATAATCAGAGTACAGTTTATCGATAATCCGCCCTTGTTCTCGAACAAGATTGCGTGGTCTCGAGAGGAAACGCTGGCCGATGAATTGTTGAATGAAGAATGGAAGGTGTAGATCCGGAAGGAACAGGCGGGCAGGAGGAAGTAATACGGCGATGTAATGTGACCTACGCCCGGAAAGATCATGTCCGTTTCGCGATGCGTCTGGCCTTGAATCGATATTCTAACGATAAAAAAAAACCGAGGTACCATGTGTCGCGCGGTGTGGCGTCTAGACGAGATTGTAAAGAAGCTGCGCTCGCCAAGGCTTTAATGCGATTCCATCCTAACAACCACGGATGCATCGTTCGCGCTCTTCGCGAGAGTCTAACTTGCTCTCAGATTCTCTCATTCTCGGTACTTTGCAATCTCTCAAATGACACCGCCGTCTGGCTGTCAGGCTCCATCGCCAGGCTGTAACTGCCAAGGAAAGAGTATAGTTTTTCTCTTTCTCTCCTTCTCGCTCTTTTTACGACGTTCGCCATGACTTTCCACACTAGTCTTTAAAACAGCGAGCGTATCTTTTATCTCGCGCTTGATGCGATCGAATTGTGTGTTTGGATTCTGAAGACGGAAGTTTCCGCGAAAAATGAGAAATATAACACGGAACATTTATTTTATACTTTTTCTTATAATATTCATGAATCGTTTTCATGATATAATAACGTTACATTTTATTGAGTGATATATGATTTCCTTACTTCAAAAGTAAATTTAACAATTTAAAAAAACGTGAGTTTCGAGTTGTTATGATAAATGAGTAAATATTATCCAAGCAATCATTAAAATTAACTTTACTTCATAAAAAAGCTTAAAAATTCTTGTAATTCAAAAAGGATGTTTTGAAATGGGTATGAA
>Ga0157364_1002975_pt1 | contig 16221 bp, 2 predicted proteins | sample AttsexASBM2_FD_111476 | JGI IMG/M metagenome (GOLD analysis project Ga0157364, IMG submission 111476) | Fungus gardens microbial communities from leaf cutter ant in Ribeirão Preto, State of São Paulo, Brazil - Atta sexdens ASBM2 | ecosystem: Host-associated > Fungi > Mycelium > Unclassified ...
AGTTACTGTGTCGATGTCGTTATATAAAGTCGAGTAAGGAAATATTTCGCATACGTCCGATTCTTCGCTTTAAATAATTATCGATTAATAGTTCAAACAAGAATATTTCTAGAGCTCTAGATGTACCAGAGTAGCGCAAAGGTCCGTCATGTTTGTCCTTCACATTAAAGAATTACTAAGCGCTTGAACGATAAATCATCAAGTGAAAAATAATCAACGAGAAAATTGTCGATATTCAGCTCAAAATGCGGTACTCTGATACATCTAGAACTTTAGAGTATTTCAAGATAGACCAGTTTGGCTCATTGTTATTATCGCTTAATAAATGAATATTTCCGTTTAACGCAGAGCCATGCTTTATTAATCCTTTTAATAATGATGATAGCTCATCGTGTGCGTCTCTTCTATCTTCTCGACCTCGCGTTTTTCAGAAGCTCTCATGAGAGAGAGGCTGCGCGTCTATTAAACGCCGTCTTACCAGTTCACTTTAATGCGCCGGGAATCGCCGTGAAACAGTTTCCGGCGTATCGATTTCTAGCGGAAACTTCTTCCGCGCCGGTTCTTCGAAGGATACTAGGCTGCGCCAAATCTAATCTCGGCCAGCAGCTATTCGGTCGGAAATTTTCAAGTCCTAGACCGTTTCCTGCGGCAGGAATGCAGATGGCTACTGCAAGGAGATTAGTGTACGTGAAATACAGAAGGTAATTCGATAACTAATTAGCACCGCGACGCCGGCTATCTAATTTTATATGCAAATCAGATTTCGCTATTAAGAACGTGCAGGAATGCGCGTAACTTTTCGACCGTAGCTCTTTCTGCAGAATTTGTTTCTCGATGCGCTCTGACGTTCCTTTAATTCTTTTAATAACGATAAAAAAAAAGTTCCTTCTCTTTTTTCTCTTTTTTTTCCTTGTTCTTATTTTTTTCATTTTATTATATATTATACCACTATTTATCTTATTTTTTCATTTGCTTTCTTTATGTTATGGTTTGGGAGAACTTACTTTCTCAGGATATGAAATAAATCCCTGTTCTACTCGCTACCTCTCTTTTATTTTTCTTTGTGCGAAAGCTGTTCAATGAGAGAAAATTCGACGATCCCCCCGTCGACACAATTCGATGCGGATGCCTCAAGTAGAAACGTTCGTGATGGATCGCCATTTCCGTGCTCGCACTCCTTAACTGCACTGATGATGACCGATAACAATAAAATATATAGTCGTAATTAAGTAAAAAAAATGTGTTTATATATTGTGCACAAATTGTATTTATTCCTACTTACAATTAGTAATAGTATTAGTTAATCAATTTATTATGGCTCGTGTGATTAAATCGTTTAATTATTGTGGCTTTTGTCAAGCAATAAAAGTTGTTATAAATAAATTGTTGTTAATAGTAATTAATCATATATTTTTAATACAATGCAAATACAGTTTGGATGTAGTCTTCATTAGTGCTATAATCTAAGAGAATCTTATTTATCTAAATATTTATAACAAGTAGTTAGTGATTTTTAATTATTTAAAGATTTTAATACATTACGTTGCCTATTATGAAAAAATTGGTCATAATTATTATCGCATGGATAGATATTTAATAATATTTTATTTTAAATCGAGAATTAGATTTATGAATTTAACAGAATTTTATGACATTGGATCGCAACAATAAAATATATTAGTGGCACATATAGGACATAATGTATGTTCAACATTATACACTTTGCTTTAAAACCAAGAATTATCAGCAAAGCACACGATGACAGATTATTTTACCGATCTATATGAACTTAAGTGCTTTCACGTCGTTCACTGTCAGTGGAATGATTGATCGCAGAGGTCAGTAAGCGAAAAATAAAGTATAGTTTTTTGCATTTCTCATTATCATTAATTCTTTTATTACGGATAAAATAATGTTACATATTCTTTGGAACTAAATCACAACATTTTGCAGCATTCCTTTTTAATTATATGATAATATAATAGTTTGAAAGATTTTCGGAGTTGATTTATAACAGAAATAACTAACTTTATATCTATTATCCAACATTTTTTTCAAAGTAGTTCTCTTGGACGGCTACACAATTTCATGTTTGTAACGCCTTTTCACGAAACATTCCTGAAAACAATTTGTTTTTTAGTGCTTTTAAATTTTCAATGATTTCCTTGCGTGTGCAAATTGTTCTTTTAGTTAAGACAGTTTTAGGCATGAAAAACAGAAAAAAATCAGGTGATGTTAAATTCAAAGAATGCGGCAGATGTTCCAAAGCGTAATATTATATGCTTGGCAAGCGTACTGCTTGATATCTACTGACCGATGTAGGTGCGTTATCATGCAGAAGAAACCAGTTGTTGTGTCCATTTTTCTGAATCTTCTGCATTCCTAACACGACAGAGGATTTTGACGTACATGAAAGGATAACGATTCGCGAGCGCCAAGGAAGTCATTCCTTGCAACGCGACAAGCACTGAAAAAGGTATCGAAAAATAGTTTCCAAGAATGCTTCCAAACGTTTCACGAACATGTATAGCTGCCCAAGGAGATCTTTTTAAAATTTGTTGTAAATAGGAATAAAGTTAGTTATTTTTTTTAATAGAAATCAAATCTGAAAATTTCTTGAACTTATTAGGGGTGATATTTATTCTCATTTTACTACAATGATAATAATTATTTAAGAAAAAAAAAATATCTAATTGTAGAAATAAAAATAATTAGAAATTTAAAGCAATTGCTGCAATTATAGATAATGAAAGGTTGTAAAAGAAACATATAGAGTGGCAATTTTAAGTATATAATCTGTTCTACTTTTTCAAGATCATCTTAAATAACATCTGAAGGCGTCTGCCTAGCTGGCCTCCCCTCACTTAACCAAATCTTAATGAAAAAATTATGAAATAATATGCTATTTATGCATATTATTCTTATTCGCAAACAAAAAATTTTGCGCTCATTCCGTTTAGTTAAAAAAAAATTTTTTTGTGGGGGGCTGAGTAGGCAGTGATAGTGAGTACAGATTTAGTGCTACAGAATAATGAGAGATATAAATTTGAATTCTACAGTATTTAGTTTATCATGCTGGATTTAGATAATCTGCAATTAAAACTGGAATAGAGAAAAGAAAAAGAGAAAGGGGCAGAAAAGAAACGGTAAAATATCGAAATAGAAAGTAGAATAGAATCTGATCGAATAAATCGAATGACTCTTTTAAGTGGATATATATATATATATAGAGAATCGGCTTAACGGTGGATCAGAAATATATAGTATCCATAATCGTGGACAAGATAACCCATTGCTCTACAAGTGAGACAAAGACTTATTAAAATTGCACGTTTTAGATCAGCTCAGAAGAAAGAGTTTACGATATAAATAAAGTTCAACATTATATTGGACTTGTCCAATATAATGTCTTTCAATATCAACTTAACATGTAGAAATAATTTCACTATGAAAAAAAAAAATATATATATATGTAATAAAGATATATATGATATGTATATATATATATATATATATATATTAAGAAAAAAAAACAAAAACAACACATATTTTTTTAATAACTGTGTTCTGTTTATACCTTCTTTAGAAAGGAAAATAAAAATTATGATTTACAAAATCTAATATTTTTCTCATTCAAAATCAAAAGGAGATATGAGAAGGAGATATTTTAAACTCTAAAAATATACAAGAAAACAATCCAGTAACACAAAAATTTGATAACAACAAAAGTGATAAAAATTCTCCTGAAAAAATCCTGAATATGCCTGTAAATGAAAGCAAATGTGCATAAAGTAAGATTGAAGAAGTTCGCTATCAAGGAGAAATCGATTTATCAAACTTACTAAGGAATCTCCTACTATAAAAGTAAATTCTACTCAAAGTCGATGCTGTATCTCCTGATCGTAATTTTTCTAAAAGGTATAATTTTGTATCATTGGAATAATTTTGTACTATTGGCGCAAGAAAAGGCAAAGGGAATAGAGAGCATTTTCAGGCATGATTTGCGAAGGGATGAAGAAAGTCCGGAGGAAAATGAGTACGAGAAATGAAACGAGTCTTGAGTGGGAAGTCGCGGGTGCTGAGCTGGCCTCGATCGGAAAGGGATGCTGCGAAAAATACGAGGAGTCTAAAGCAGCAACTCGCGGCTGAAAACTCCATTACCGCGTGAACTGAATAGCAATGTCCGGGGATGAGAAAAGCGCCGACGATAGGAAGATGCGGAGGGATGGCGACAGATGTGTGCGCATTTTTAAGCAGATCGGCTACGCTAATGGCGAATTAAACGGGAAGCAATTAAGGTTCGCTGAGGAGGGATAAGGGTGCGAGAGATCGGTTCCAATTTCAACAGTAATCGACAGTACCGACTCGTGCACGAACATATAAGAGGGATTAATGCTCGCGATTCGATCCAAGAATCTCTGAATAACGAACAGTGAATAACGATTTCAATATATGGCGGGTTCGATCGAATGACGAATACGAAAGTTCGAATGGATTTGCTGACGGATTAATATCGTTCTGCGATGTCTGATCAAAACGGACGTGCTTAGTATGAAGTATTAAGTTAACTTTCTATAACTGCATGACAGGAATATTTTGCGATTTTAACTTGTTGCATTTCTATGTTATGTCCCAAAAAAGAATCGCTGATTTTTTTGTGCATCATAAAATATATTCCATAATAATGTAGGAGAATTGAATATTACGAGCACTCCAGATAATATGAGCATTCTTTATATTTCTCCGATGATTGATACTAGTAATGCATTTGCTGTGAAAAGATGAATCTGTCTTTGCGACATTTCAATATTGCAGAATTTAAACTAAATTTATTTATTTTGAAAATTTATCGAATTAAATAAGCTTATTTTCTTATTTCTTCCTTTATAAAGAAGAAATAATTTTTATTCCTTTATAAGGTTTCTAACCTACATTGAGATAGAATATCTTTTACATGTCAATATTCGTAAGGTAAACAATATTAGTTTTAAACTCCTAAGATTGATTTGTTAGATACGGGATTTTTTGAATAAGATGTATGGTCGTCCATTATAAACATGTTCATAAACTCTACTATAAATCTTTACGAATTGGAAGATAAATCGTTTTTGATTGTTTTAATTATTATTTTGAACTGCATAAAATTTTAATTAAAAATATATAATAAATATTACTAGTTAAGAAAGAGTTATTTTAATTGAAAAGTATATATTCGGATATTACGAACAATTTGAATGTTATGTGAATGGATGAATAAATATACTGTATCTATATGATAAACTTGATAATTTCGTTTTTAGAACGTCAAAAAAGCAAACGTCAAATTTTTTTTTTAAATCAAAGCGACCTTTTCTTGTGAGTTTCCGGTCATTTACACATAATAGTCGGTGTCGAAGATTTTTTAATTTTAGATTTTAATGAAGATACTTTGCCATTTCGCTATTATTTGTGCGCGAACAGAGAGCATAAAGGCCTCCATTTCAATTTCCGCGTCATCGTAGCTAAAGCAATTGTTGGAAAATCTCAGCTGAAGGACGATGTTCCAAGTTAATTTTCATTACTTTTACAAGAATACAAAAGTTATTAAGTAATCCTTATAGGGTAACTTCGGTTATATACGTCGCACCTATCAAAAATTTAATTTATTAAATACTATTTACTATGTTTAAAGTAAATGAACTATGCTCAGTAAAAACTTTGTACTGTCTACTATTATGAAAAAAATATTATAAATCCGAAATATTTATATTTTGTATTAAAAAATGAAATCCTTTTTAAAATCCTTGTATTTTTTCCATATATTCCATAGAGGTGGGATATATACGGCTATTCATAAGGGGAGGGGGGATATATATGGCTCATAAAAAAATTTACAAATAATGCATGTAAATAAGACGTAAAATGACACAGTAACTTATAAAATGCGTTTATAATGTTTTATTAAGGAATAAGAATGATAAATATTGAAATAATAGATAATAATTACAATAATTACAATCTTCAGATGTATTATAAGTGTTATGAGGTACACATTTCATATAAATAATTATTGTATTTAGTGCACTGAATTCAATCTACGCACTTTGTATGCTTTGGGCATAAATATCGCCTGTTAAAAATGCTATATCCCCTAAACAAGTGGGATATATAAGACAACAAACTAAACAAAGAATACAAGAGCAAACTTATATTTTGTTATACACATGCTTTACTGTTTTTCAAAATGTATCATAAAATAAGTACTAAGTCTTTTGCACGTCCTACAGTAATCATTTTATGTAGATTATAATTTATGATGGTACTACTTAACACAGTGACAAATCGATTCAACTTACAATAATTTTATTAATATTAACAGTAAAAAATTGAAATCATAACACAATACTAATATAACATAAAGGCATGTAACAGAATAGTCGCGGGAAAATTATTTCTACTCCTATTTTTTCTGACTTCTGCGATGTAAATCCTAGCGCGATGTATTAGGTGTAGTAAAAAGAAATCCATTATTTTTCCATTCAATTTCATGCAAAAATAATGGATTTCTTTTTACTACACCTAATATTTGCCGGAGTTTGCCTTCTATATATATATATAGAGAGAGAGAGAGAGAGAGAGAGAATAACTATATATATATATATATTTTAGAAAATATTTATAAAATTGTGTATTAAAAAAAATGTATTATATATAAATGTTAAACTAATATCTTGGTGCGCCTAATAATTCAAAGAAAAGAAATGTGCATAACACGATGACTCAATTGTGTGTTAAGGATTAAATTAATTAAGGATTAAATTGAATATGCATTAATTGCTGCAGTGTTAAATAAAATTATATTAATATCCATCAATGCATGATATAATCATCTTCAGTAAAAAGTGCAAAAAGCGATGATTTAAAAAATTTTAAATTTTAATAAAGTTGCTCTGCTATTTGGCGATCATTTGTGCGATGAGAAACAGTGAGCACGAAAAGACTTCCATTTCAATTTCCGCGTCATCAGCGTGGCTAAAATAATTGCTGCGGAATCTCTCAGTCGAAGAACGATAAGAACGTAGCAAGTAGAGTGGTGCAAGAAAATGGTGCAGGGATTCGCGAAAGATCCATAGAACTACAGAAAGAAAAGGAAAGGGAAAAAGGGGAATAATAAACAAGAAGAGTAAAGTGAAATGAACCAGAGGGTATTCGTTACGACTTCTAACAAAGTCATAAGAAGAGGGAAGAAAAACTGGCAGCGAGGAAGCAGATGGACGGAAAAGAGACGCGTTGCGCAAATAGGCTCAAGAAAAATGGGAAAGAGAAAGAGAGAGAGAGAGAGAGAGAGAGAGAGAAAGTAATAATTGCGTTTTCAAGGAATTCTAAAGATCATAAACGAAGCCGAGAACTAATCAATCGATACGTTCAATTCCCTCCCTTTTGTGCTCGACTTTTTTATCGCTCTTCCTCTTTCTTCTTTCTTTCTTCGTCTCTCTGTTTTCTCGCTTCGCCCTTTTCCGCGAGTGTCCTTATTCTCGCTGGAACGCGTTCATGTAAAGAGAACTGGGCGGCACTACGCCGCACTTTGCGAACTCGTTTCGTAACTGCAACATGCAATCCGCATTAAACTGATTGCGATTTACGGCTACGCGCCGTTGGCCCTGTTGCGCCACATTAAAACGCGCCACGGAGGAATTTACGGCGTTGTTATCGTTAACTTCGCAGCAATGGCGCCAACTTGGAAGAGGCCTCAGGATTTCCGCATATCGACGTTAAGAATTCTTAGAATATACGCAAGAAGCGCTCGAGAGAAATAACGAATGCGCGGAATCTTTGGAAACGATCTCGAGTAATTAAAAATTGAAAATAAAAAATTTCATGTAAATTAAGTTTGAGAATAAAGAAAAAATGATAAAATTAACCTTCAGTTAATTTCGCGTGAATTTATTTTTTCATTTGATGCTTAATTATAAAGATTGGAAATATTAAAGATATATTTTTAAACAAAATAAAAATTATGACGAAATTACAAATTTTCTTATTTTGTATTTGAAAATAATACAAAAGTTTTGCAACAATTTAGAATGGATAAAAAATTATTTTAATAAAATGTAGAGATTTCAAGAAAAAATGTTTTTAAAAAATAATTAAAATATAATTACAAAATTGTTAATAAATATTGTTAATATATATATATATATTAACAATATTTATTAATAATTTTGATATAAATAAATATATATATATAGACCTTATTGAATGGTTTTATATATTAATATAATATAATATTAATATAATATTAATATTCATTTTTAAATGGAAAGTATAAATTTCCAATTTCAGTCACTTTTTTAGAGACTATATCTACATCTGATATATCCTTAAAAATCGAAGGGAAATATGATAAATATCTTTCCTCAACGTTTACATTGGGGAGGAGTAGTGAGCACATTAAAAAAAAAACGAATTTCTGTAACACGAATTACGTAGTATGGCTTTAAAGCAAAGTAACCGAGTTTCCAAGAAACATCGACAAATACAGATCCGCAATGTTTTCTGCAAGCAACAGCAGCGCGCAAGAGTAATTGATAAGGAATTTGGTCAGGGTACATCTCTCTAGGGAAATTAACGATAAGCGATCAAACTTTTACTGATTTCAACTGAATTCCACGAAGAAGATACTAAAGTCTCGCGTTTCTTTAATTATTTCTTAAAGATGACCGATACGTGGAATGTTAATTAAAATGCCTTGCACTTGAATGGGATTCCGTGATAAATTGAGCGGCTTGATTAATATTAAATACAAAATATTTTTCTAAGATTATAAACATAACAAACTTTGAAATATATTTTAATTATTCAATGTTCTCGAAAGAAAATACAAAAAGTTAAATTTTTGTAAAAAATAAGTACAATAATCAGTGAAATTATTTTTTCAAATTTTTTCGTCTATTAATAATTTTCCTTGTCATTAATTATGTAGCTACTCATTCTTCGTTAACGACGATTATTATTTACAACGACGATTGATTAACAAGCATGAGATCAACAAGAGCATGCCTCTAGGAGAAATGATCGTGCTAACGAGGATGGCGATGATGTAAATCGCATTAGCTGGTTAATATATTGAGGGGTAACTAATAGTGAGGGTTAGGAGAGGTGAAGCGCCAATCGATATGCAATTTTCTTCACATTTTATAACGACAACATCGTTTAACGATGACGGATGTAACGTTATAAATTTTGTTTTAATTATCTACAACAAATAATTTTGATAAATGACGGTATCATAATAGAAATTTTTTTTTCATACAATTTATCTTGCTATTTCATATCTTGATATATTTGTTCGTATTTATTCTTTATATAGTTATATTTTTATTAATTGAAAAAAAATTAAATAAATCATTGTTTATGATATATTGATATGATTTATTGATATAAATACCACAAAAGAAATATCGAGTTATAGAGACGTCAGGCGTGAAATTTTCATTTCTTGATAAAATGCGATAGAACTTGCATAGTTAGGATGTTACATGGAGATTTATTTAGATAAATAGATGGTCGTGATAGGAATTTTCCAATAGCTTTACGGCTATTCAAAAGCTGTATCGCTCAGTGGCCCGCATTTATTCGCACACATACCAAACAAGTGTACACAAGTATTTGACCATAATCTCTCTATTGCCATAATCTTTCTATTCCCTCCAGGCTCCAATAAGGGCGGATGCAAGACGTTGCTTATCACACGTAAGCGAATGTATCGCGCTGATAGGATCAGTCCCAGATATATAGGTTGCCTGAAGAAAAAACATATTGGCAAGTAACAGGTCTATATTCTTGACACGAATAAAATTTTCTCCCAGTACAGTATAATAACAGGTCTCTGATTATCTCCGATTTTTTGGCCTTAACTACTATAAATCAAAAACGCCGTCTGTTCAATCATGACAATCCATCTATCTAAATAAATCATTTTTTGATACCCGTGAAAGTTTTAATAATAACATAAATTTTTATATATTAAAAAAATAGAATTTTACGTTTGACCTTTCTATTTTAATAAATATTGATAAGTATTGATATACGAACAATATAAGTATCAAAAAATATTATGAGCAATATTTATTCTTTTTTAATAACAAAATAATGTAATAATATAAAACAAGATATTACAAAAATACAATATGTAAAATATGTAATAGATATGCATTATCTATCATCATTTATCATAAGTTGTCCTCTCGGCGTTGAAAATTCAAATTTATTTCAAAATTTAAATTTATATTTTATTCAATCTAAATTGAATAAAAAGTATTTAATATAAGTAGAAAAGTGCATAAATATGTAAATGTTAAACATTTTTTTTTAATTTTGAAATATTTATCCTGCAATAAATATTAAACATAATATTATATAAAGAATGAAGAAAGGATTGAATGATAGTATAGATTTTCCTTTAACATCCCATTCATGCATCATTGTGATGTAAAATTACGTATAAAATGATATAGAGTCTGGTGGGATTTTCTCTGCTGCTTTCGCAGCTCTGTGCCAACAAAATTTGCTCTGAAAATCAGAGAAGGTTATCAGGAAAGATTATTATCTTCTTGCATGCTATAAGTGTTCTCTTTTATAATACGAAAAGCGATCGTAATAACCGAACTAAAAAGAAATGAAATTGACTTGTATCTTCTAAATTAGAATTTGATGTAATCTGATGTAAACTAGATGAATGTCGTTCTTCAATTTTTTAATGTTCTTAAATATTTTGTACTCCTTTTTTTTCTCTCTTATTTCATCTTATCAATAGTTTTGACTTTTCGAATTTTCCAATTTGAATGACAAAACAACAACTTCTCTTTATTGCAAAACTAACTATCGTATCACGCATACGAGAGAGAGTCGTGTTCACTGTAGCTTCAACATTGGATCATGATGGGGTCACTTGCATGTGTTGCAAGAATCAAGTTCGTGAATTGTATTACACACTCATTCCTTTTTCCAATTTGTGCTCGTGTAACACAAGCGCCTCTCGAAAATTAGTTTCACCCAGTGAAACGAGGTTGAAAAAAAATCGTCGTGGGAGGGAAATGTCGTACCCGATGGCAGGAAAAGGAAATCCTAATTTCGCGCCAGTCGCGCGCGCGTATCTTCGCCGAGCCGTATGAGCGCGTTCGCTAATTAACGCGGACCATGAATCGTTAGGCATCACCGGCTGCCGCGCTATATCCCGTTATTGCCTAACACGCAATCACAATTGCGGTGCGGCATTTAACGGAGCGGAGCCAGGTAATGCGGCGCGCACTCAGGTGCATCCGCAGCCTCGAAACTCGGCGCAACTCGTAGAGCTGCGCCAACCACCGTGTGCCGGGGTTAGCCCGTGTGATAAATGGCGATCAGATCTTGAACGTCTCTCCCTGGTAGGCGTACGCGTTGGCGTGCACTCACGTAAATCCCATTATGGAAGTACTGAATCGATCCTCCTGATAAACTTCTGTAAAATCGGCGTGACTACACGAAGTCGAGAAGAGCGTCGAACTTCTATCAGCCGAATGGAAAACGAGTGAAACGTGATTTTAAAACTGCAATTTTCATTATATTCTTTTGGCACATCTTTAATAAACTGAGAGAGAAATATTAAATTTTAATAAATACTAGTACTAAAATAAAATAAATAATATGTACTAAAATACTGAATTAAAAAACTATAATTAAATTAATGCTTTGTGTGCCAAACAAATATAAGTTTATTGAATGTAAACATATTTATTTAGAATAAGACGCATTAATTTGATTTAACTATCATTTTTTTTATTAGTAAATATATATTTACTGTTAAGTTAGTATTATTCAAACATTGTTAAAATTTAGTATTTACATTTTTTTAGTCTACAGAATAATTTGATAAAATGCAGGAGTATATAAAATAAAGCCATATAAATGAAAAATAAATATTCGGAACGTAATTAAGCTTATATTTATAAAACAATTGCGTCATAAATATAAATCAGCCATTTTATTCGTGAAAATTAAACAATATGTCACTCCTACAATGTATCTTGATAACAGTTTAATTATATGCAATATCCGCGTTTATTTTGCCTGTATCATTGTGTGCTTAACATTCTTATATACAATATTACAATACAATATTAAATAATACAATATTAAAGTCTGAAAAGGAGACTTGGAAAAAAACTTAATCTTAATTACATTTTTATAAACATTAGATATTTGAGAAATTAATTCTTGAATATATTATATGAGAATCTATGAGAAATATATTCTAATCTCAAATTAATTTATAATTGCGTTAGTAGTAGTTGCGTGTTATATCGATCGTCACATTTCAACGAACCTAATGTCATTTTGCTTGTTAACGAATTTACTTTCCTAATCGAAACGTACTTTATCCGATACTTTCTTTCCGAAGAAATACTGAGAAATTCCATTCAAGTTAAGTTTTAGTCAAATTAGTATTGCCTTTCTTAATTTGCAATGCAGTATATTATAAAGCGTATCTTTGAGAAATTGTAGAGTAGAACCATTCTAATTATGAAAAAAATTGATAAAAGAATTGTAGCATATCTATTTTTATGCAACTTCATTAACAATAGGAACGAAAGAACCAGATAGTGGTAGCTTTACTGCCGATGTAGGATTAACAGCATACATACGGGGATGCGCAGACAGCTGCGTGTGACGCGTGATTGATCGAGAATGTGTCAACTTCACGTTACAGTACGACGCGTCAACACCTCGGCCCTACTATTACGAGCTCGACATAATAGAATTATAGTCGACATCCGAACGAATTGACGGCGCGGAAACGACACTGAACGCAATCAGTAGTCGCGAGAGAAGATTTGTTTTAAGGAGATTCAGGCCCATAGTTTTTTTAAGTCGTTATTTGAATCACTTTAAAATTCAAGTACCGTGTCAGATGACGTGTCAGAATGAAATTTTATTTTGACATAGATTGAAAATATCGAAAATCAATCGTATCTATAATCGAAAGACAAAATAAATTATTGAAATTTGACTTGAAAATGAAAAATGAGGTTAATTGTAACTACGTTTTTATAAATATTAAGTATATTTGAGAAAATAATTCTCATGTGAAAACATAAGAAAAATATTTATTAATCTCAAAAACTTATTATTATTAACATAACTACTATTATAATGTAATTTATAATTACGTTAGTAGTTATGTTAATAATATTATTAACTGCACTAATTTAAGATACAAAATTTTTGAAATAATTTTAGCTACTTTTTATGTATTTCTGAATGTTGCACACAAATCTAATGCTCAAACTTAATTATCACATCATAATTTTGAGAGAGATGGCCAAACAATTTTTATCACAAATTTTTATGACATTGTAACACTGACATCAAATTTTTTTCTAAATTTTATTAATAGTATACTGAAGTATATATTTCTAGTTTTAAAATACATCTTGTTTCGTTTCGGTATGATTTTTTAAGATAAAAACTTCAAGAATTATCATTTTATTATTGTGTGTATCTGTTTGATATCATTTTTCTCAAAATTAATGTGATAGTCAAAGACGTATTTGTGTTTAGCATTAAAAATTATAAAAAACACATTAATCCTAGTAATGATCCCAAGATGTAAATTCGCAGACTCTTGTAATTTTTGAAAATTTTTTAATATCACGTGCTCTTTTAATTTTACTCAGTTTTATTGTATTTTTACACAATTTTACTTACAGAAATTGCTTTATAAGCATATGCGGTATTAGAAACGCTTTTACGTTTACAATAATCTTGTTAAATAAGCCAAATATTTAGCTATTGTTACGAAGCAAATATTGCGAAAGCTGCTACAAAATTATGATGGTTTACTTAGTTTCTATTAGAAATACGCCGCTTACATTTCAAATCATGAATGGCTTGACCTAGTTCGATTTGTTTTCTCGAAAATAGAAATTATACTTCAATCTTACATTGCGCTCTATAAATGTAAGAAATAATAAATATACGAATAATTAATACTAATAATTATTGATTGCACATATATTTATTTAATATAATATATTATAATTACTTTATTATTCTTTTAATTACTATTATTTTAATTTATTGCATAATATTTATTGTATATAAATGTTTTCACTAAAATACTAAATAACTTTTTCAAGGTAATTTTATATTATTAATTTTTTAAACAACATTATGCAATAGAGTATTATATATAATACCAATATTATACCTATATTATATCTATATATAATACCATATAATATTAAATAAATATGATAATAATGAGCTTATATTTTAGAGACATTATTAGTAATATTATTAAAGATTCGGTGATAAATTTGTTTCCATATGATATATGTATTGTATGTTCCACTTCTTAGAAAAATATATGGTATTAGGTTACATCTAACGGGAAAAATGCCACGAACTTTTTCCCACATCTAATATTATTATAAATATAATTTCTAAATTATCATTTAACTTTTATACATTAAGTACACATATAAATTTATTCATGCCCGTACAGTTTAATGCAGTTATAGTATACATATGTATTCTAAAGATATTTCTAGAATTTTATATATAAATATATATTATATATATCATCTATCTTTGAAATATATCGAATTTTAATATATAACGCATATAAAATCAATGTGATAGATAGCTCCCAGTTAAATCGGGCGTAATGGAAGCATCGAAAGTTCCGACGCTGGCTGATGTTTTACACCAGTCTATTGGCGAATGAGTCAATGTGATACGTCACTGATCTCCGATCGTTCGTTTTGCATAAATTACAAAGCGGAAATCATGATCTTTCGGTACATTTATGGCTCGGGTAATCTAGTTGCGGTAATTCTATCATTGCGTAGAGCAATGTTTTAAAGTACTCTGCAAAGCTAATGTTTTACGTACTATGCGTGCGTTTTTAGGATTTATTGGGCTATTTAAAAGAGTGACGTATTTATCTGTATCCTAAAAAACATAGCAAATCAAGAGAAAGTTAATTAAAATGACTTTATTTTGTCGTCACGAAAGCCAAAATAATTTTCGATTACAAAGTTTGATTGTTTATTAACGCCAAGAATTAAAATAAAGTCATTTCTATTTTTTGTTAACTTTTATATATATTTCTTGGATAATCTCCCATTGCAAAAAAGATCACAGTAATATTGCAATAAGGTCATGATGATGTGTGAATATCCGCTTTGTCACAGGTGTGATATCACCTCAAAGTCGTGGTGATGTATGAATATCCGCTTTATTACAGGTATGATGTCACTATGATATTATTATGAAGCTGTAATAAAAATTGCACCTCACTGTAATATTGCTATGACATACATAGATTAAGATAATGATGTGATGACGTCACTGTGACCTTCTGATAATCTTACAGTGACATCACAATTTTTATCCATGATTATTATGACTATTATGAATCTATTGTGATATGAACATGCCTTTGTTATGTGGAATATGGATATAGATTATGGGGAATGTGAATATAGATCGATATTGTTGCAAATAAAAAGAAAATTGCATATATTCCACAATTTCAAATTGAATATATATTTGATATGATATATCAAATACAAACGCTTAACTATTGATATATGTATAATGCGCGTTATTAAAGTATAACGGAAGATTTAACAGGGTAATTTATCTCACTTACTAACGTCCTCCTCTTGCATACATTAAGTCCAAGTTAATAGAAAGACGAAAAATAGGCAAGAGTGAGTAAAGCTGAAAAGAAGAATAGAGGGGACGAGAGTGGGGGATTGCTTTTATGACACAAGTTCGCCCATGAATAAAATATCAAGTAACTTTTGCGCCAACTATCCAGCTAACCGACTTCTCTGTCCTCAGCAATATGCGTGCTAGGCACAACCCATCGATGAGTATTCTGCGGATTCCCATCGCCCACTGATATCGCAATGTATCAATATCTGAAAATGTATGCGGATCTAAAAAAGAATTCCGTTGTAGTTCACCGTGTAATAGCATCGCGTGACATTAATAAATGCACTCTTGTTACGAATGCAAATTGTATTCTATTATGATAATCTAGCACAACTTCTATTGTTAGCCATATAAATGCTATTCAATTTTACTATACTCTTTTAATACACACACACACACACACACACACACACACACACACACACACACACACACACACACACACACGCACGCACGCACGCACGCACGCACGCACGC
>Ga0157364_1002976_pt1 | contig 16220 bp, 8 predicted proteins | sample AttsexASBM2_FD_111476 | JGI IMG/M metagenome (GOLD analysis project Ga0157364, IMG submission 111476) | Fungus gardens microbial communities from leaf cutter ant in Ribeirão Preto, State of São Paulo, Brazil - Atta sexdens ASBM2 | ecosystem: Host-associated > Fungi > Mycelium > Unclassified ...
CCCTAAGTGATGTCAGTAGCTATGCTGAGCAGAGGTTTCAGGAGTGAAACACTGGCAGGAGTTTGAGTTTGGAAAGAAGTAAACTCTGCCATGGAAGACTAAGTACTTACAGTATTTGAATAGAAGGATAATACCACTATAGAAAACAGGTTATGAATGGAAGTTGCAAGGAAATTAATAGGATTAGACTTAGTATATAACAACTGATTACAATAGACTAGCAGTACAAGCTTTCTACACAAAAACTTACAAGTATGCTACAATAATACTATCCACTTAAATAATGAGTATGTCTAGACAGCAGTTTGAGGCTGGTCATTGCTATTCATAATCATACTTCCAGTATATAACTATCCTTTCCTTAAGCCTAGAGTCCAGCTGTTTTTTCTTGACTAAAGGGTAGTATTACTCTTCAGTCAATGGTAATAAAGAGTTATAAACTTTATTCAGCTTGTATCCCCACAACTAGTGGACTGATTTTTACAAACTAAGTTGCACTGGAAAGCCTCAAATAAGGGCTATTTGTACATATATAGGATGTACAAAAGAAACAACAAACAACCAAGATATCAGGCCATTAGTAACTGTAAGGTTTTGTTGGCTATTATCTCATGAATAGCTAGACAGATTTGCACAATAGAACTTGTGTTGGAAAGTGCTCATCAAACTGTTTTTGATAATATATAGTATATCTCATAGCAATAAGTATTTATAAAGATACAAGCATATCAATATAGTAACATAATTAGTTATCTTCTAAAATTAGCCTGACATCTGCTATGATAGATGACAACCTCCATCAGATATGAGTATTGATCATATTATAAAAACAGCTTGCACATGGACTATCACTCTTTTATATATACCTCTATGTCTAAAGATTAGACCTTAGACTTAACAATATTAATATAAGTCTGAGTAGACTTTACTTGACTCAAATACCAAGCAATGAGTGCTCAAGGCTGTGATGCTTAATGTAAGAGTAAAGACATCACAGGAAAAGATACAATTATTTATGTAATTATGTAATATCTATCCAGTAATATTATCTAGAAAAAAAAGATTATATTAAAGAACTAGAGCTAGATATAATAAGTGGTAATTCTCAGGATTACAACTACTAGTCTATGTTTTAAAAAGATTTTCTGTCTCCATGAGTTACCTCTTAATTATTCTATTTATTTCTTACTTAGACTCTTTAATCAACATCTGTCTTTCAGATCTGCTATCTCTTACTGCTTCCTTGAACTCCTATACAAACTTTTCCATTATCTTGCTCCTCTGCTCTGTTTATTTTTAACTTCACCACTTTTGCTGACTCATTATTTCTTCTCTCAATTTCTTCAGTTTTATCAATAGGTCTCTTACTAACTTAAACTTGATTTTTTCTGCTTTTATTTTTTCTAACAAACTTTCTTTCTATATATTTACTGTGTCAGAGTTGAAAATAGAGATACTACTTTGTTCTTCCTAATATCTCTTCTTATTTTCATTTTCATTTCTATTTAATTTCTTATTTAAAACTTAGAGATAAATTTATAGTATAATATTATATACTATAAACATATTGTTATATCAGTCATACATATTATAGTTGTAATTATATATCACATAGAAAGATGTAGAAGGTTTCAGAAAGATGATACTATATAGCATGTTCATAGCATATTTATTAGAGCAACTAGGTAAAGTCTATAGTGTTCAGTAAAGTTCATAACTTTAGAAAAATTCTAAGTAATATTATTTGACAGTACTACATACATAACTCACCTCTAAAGAAATTCTTGTCAGAGTTATAAATAATGGACTTAGTTTTTATTTATCTTCTTTCTCTTTTATTTTTCTTTTATTTTATTTTATTTTGGTTTTCATTTTCACTTTTGGACTTAGATTGGTCAATGGTTGTGTTGTGGCAACCATGGTCAATAGTATACTAAGTAGTCTTATTTTATAAAACTTTTGTAAGAATTACAAAAGAACTTAACAAGAAGTTTCTGATATATTCCTATACTTTATATATTACTATTATAAGTTCCACCCTAAACTTGTATTGTCTATGAGTCCACTATACTATTACCACAAGATGAACATGCTGCAGCCATACTCTTAATATTACTGTTCTAGTTCTTTTTACTATATTTTAGACCTATGATATCATATCATGTGATGTCTCTTCATTATCCAAGAAAAGAAAAGAAAAAGAGAAAATTAAAGAAAATAGATAAAAATAAAATAAAATCAAAATAAAATATAAGAGTTTAATTACATCATAATAGGCTAAGAGAGATGTGTTGAGGATTATAAGAGAGTGAGCAAAGGTCTGCAGTGGTGCTACAGATGGTTGAGAAGGTCTATTTTTATGGTATACTTAGACTCTGACATTTTATTTTGATTTTCTTTTCTTTTTATCTATTTTCCTTAACTTGATTTTTCTTTTTCTTTTCTTTTTTGTTTCTTTTACTTCTTGAATAATAAAGAGGCATGTGACTGTGATTACATGATGTATTACATAACAACTATACTATAGGCCTAGAATATTATATAAAGAACTTGAAGAAATAATACCAAGATATATGTTTATAGCATATCAACCTCATGATATATATATGAATAATGTAAATCTTAGGATAGGGTTATTTATCATTAACACAGACCATGTGTAAGTAGTATATAGTATAAGAATACATTGGAAACTTCTTGTTGAGTTCTCTTGTGATTCTCATAAGGCTCTTATCTGTAAGACTACTTAGTAACACTATTAATTGTCTTGATTAGTAGTTGATACATATCATTATTGATACCTTATGTCTTATAGGTAATTGTTTTATGGACAACATGTGTTAGAATGTGTTTTATCTATAACTTGTTATTTGCTGTACCTTGTTATCCTCTCATATTGTATTAGTCAGCATCACATATAGTAGTGGAGGCTTTCTTATGTTTTCTTTATTTCTCCCTCAAAGAAGCCTTATATATTACTTATGGTCATTAGATATACAGTTATAAATACTATCTTGTATCCTTATACTTTACCAATTGACTCATTTCCTATTCTTACTTAAGTCTTTACCTAAGATACAATTTAAGCTAAGCTTAAGGTTATAATACCACAATACTATCAGTATTGTAGTAGGTTTATAGCACTTGTCAAAGCCTGAGTCAACCTCATAGTCTTCTTACCACTTGAGCCTTAAGTCTTATACTAATACTTGAATTTAGTAAGCAAAGCAAAGGTGTTATAATCACAAAACCTTAAAGTAGGTCAAGTAAAAGAACCTTGTATTAGGGTTAACACAAGAGAAGTTGATGGAGCTCCAAGTACAAAGTGTCTACCTTATAGACACTTAGCTAATGGTCTGTGCTACACTAAACTATATATACTATATACTATTGAAATTTGAGCTGATGTTATTGTTTAGAACTTTCTATAATATTCTTTGTAACATATGACTATCACACTAAACCCTAACCCTAAATAAAATAAAGAAAAAAGAAATAAAAATAAAAAGTAGAAAATTAAGATAAGAACACTCATGGTATGTAATGAAATTCCACATTGCCTTAATATACTTATAAGCATCAGTATGATTTTATCTTTTAGTAACTTCAGTTGCAAATGATGTCAAGATCGTTGATGGTGGACTTTGTTTTTATTTTCTCTTTTCACTTTATTTTATTTTTCTTTTTCTTTTTCTTTTCTTTTCTATTTTTAGAACAAACTTGGGTTAGGGTTTATCAGTCATGCTGTCACATCAGTCACAAGTTGATGGCGTAATCACGAGACTGATCACAAGACTTAAAAGAATGGAGTAAAAGGTTCTGGAACAAAGTGATATCATACAGCATGGACAACACATGCTGGCCTCATGTTATACTCATGGTCATTTAGGGTAGGGCGCACAGTAGTTAGCACAGACCATGGGTAATAGTATATAAGGTAGACTACTTTGTATTAGGAACTCTATCGAGTTCTCTTGTGTCACTCAATACAAGAGTTAGTTCTTTGCTTAACACTTTGAGCATTGAATCATAACAAATGATGTTATTCTTCTAAGTTGATTAATATTTGTTTCTCTTCAGGCAACTATGAAGGCAACAACACATCAATCAATAAGAAAAGACATTAAAACAAGTTAGTTATATATACTATTTCTGCCCAGTCTACAAAGAATGGCTGAAATTCTTTTGAGATGCTCTTAAATCTCTCTATGACCTTTGATGGCAGTCCTAAATAGTTGCACTAATTGGATACATAATTGTATAGGACATTATAAAATAGCTCATCCTAAAACATCAAGTATTCACTAGGAGAGACATTTTCATCTAGAAATACAGGAAGTAATCTCTATAGCTTTGGAATTTTCTTATCTATTAATTGTATTCATAGCAAGAAATGTTGTTAGGAAGAGATGATGTACCACATAAAATCTCATTCATTACATATGTTGTGGCAACCACTAGTCACAAAGACTAATAACATCACTAAGATAAACTTATAAAGTAAGTATCTTATAGAAATCACAAGAGAACTTAACAAGAAGTTCCTGATGCATTCTTATACTATTTATACAATACATATATGGTCCATACTAGTGATAAATACTCTATCCTAAAGTCTGTATATTATTCATGAATGTATAATATATATACTATGAAGTAAATATGTTATTAACATACATCTTGACATCATTCTTCTAGTCTCTTCTTCTAAAATCTAGGCCTATGACATCATGTAACCTCTATCATATGCCTTTTTATTATCTAAGAAAAACAAAAAAAAGAAATATTAAATTAAGAAAAATGTTCAAGTCCAATTATACTATAACAACATGCAGATTTCTCAAAAGATGCAGTACTTTGGTAGCCAAAGCAGTATAGTGATGGCAATCCTCAAGCCAGTATTATCCCAATCTTGTCTTGTTGAACAAGAATTCCATAAAAGATGTATGATAAAAAAAGATGTGTACAGATCTAGGAAATAGGTCTCTCCTGTTGTGAAACATTCCACTTAGTAAGCATATGGCCTACAATTAGTAGTCTTAATTAGATAGTCAATATAAAATTTTCACATAGGTTGAACTCTTACCAATACTACTTATCTTCAATTGTTACTTACTCTTTCTCTGCTCTTTATTAAAGTATATACTACAGATAAGTGGTTGCCAGTTGTTCATACTGTACCATGCTGCTGTGCACTCTGTTTCTTTCAACAAATGCTCTTATCAAGCTCAGTCTTTCATGGTGGAGTTCTCTTATTCTAATCTCTTTCATGTTACAATTTAAAGACCTTAGTGTTGGTCAATGAGAAGAACCTTGTATAGGGTTACACAAGAGAACTCAATAGAGAACTCTGTACAAGATTGTCTACCTTATATACTAGTACTTAATGGTCCATGTAAGCTATTTATAGCCTATCCTAAATGACCATGTGTATGTCTTAAGGTCAACATGTGTATTATACATTATATGACATCATCTCTTCCAGAATGTTCTACATTCTTCCATGTGTCATGTGACTTGTGACCATGTTATCTGATGTGATCTGCTGTGTAATCATATGATCTCATCACTCTAACCCTAACCCAAGTTCAAAAATAGGATAAAGGAAAGTAAATTGAAACAAAATAAGAAACAAAAATAAAAAAAGTTAAGTCCATCTTTTGCATCCTTAACATTTCAGTATTTCAATATTAAAACCTGAAACCTCTGCTCAGGGCTGTATACTGAAACCCCTAAGTATCTCCTAACTATCTGACTTGTATATAAGACTAGTATTTACACTGTAATTCACTAGTCTGATAATTAACAAAGATAATTCTTATTGAACTCAATTCCTGATTATCACAAATTCATTTAGCTTGTATCTCCACAACAAGTAGACTAATTTTTACAAACTAAATTGTGCTAGAAAGCCTCAAATAAGGGCTATTTGTACATATATAGGATGTACAAAAGCAACAACAAAAGCCCAAGATATCAGGCTATCAGTAACTGTAAAGTTTTGTTAGCTATTATCTTATGAATGGCTAGACAGATTCATATAATTGAACTTGTGTTGGAATGTCTCATCAAACTGTCTTTGATGTAATATTTTATATCCCATAGTAATAAGTGTTCATAAAGATACAAGTATATCAATATAATGACATGATTAGTTACCTTCTAAAATTAGCCTAACATCTGCTATGACAGATGATAGTTTCTATTGGGTACAAGTTTTGATTATGTAATGGAAACAGCTTGTGTATGGACCATCCTTATTTTGTATGTATATCTCTGTATAGACAAACAGGTGTTGAGGTTCCTTCTTTATAACTCTATAATTGGCTGCACCATATATTCTCTTCATGTATGATCAGTTAGCATCTCATGGTTAGCATTTCATATAGTAGTAGAGGCCTTCTCATGTTCTATCATATGTATTCCTCATAGTTTCTAGATATATATAGCTATAAATACTATCTTATATCCTTATACTTTACCAATTGATCATTCTCTCTTCTATCTACTCAAGTTTTGCCCAAGTTGCAACCTGAGCTAAGCTTAAGGTCATAACAATAACAAGGATATCAAAATGCTCAAAGACAAGCTATGGACAAGACAAATTAGTACAGAAGCTGAAGTGGTAATAATCAGAGAAAATCAAGTAGTAGAAAAAACTACATTACTGGAGAAAATCAGAAGAAACCAGACTAAAGAATAAGAAGTACAGGAAAAACTGGAAAATAATAATGAACAAGTATGGGAGAATAATGGTATAGTCTATATGAAGGAAAGAATTTATATTCCAAACAACTAGAAAATTCAAGAGCAAATTCCATAGAAAAACCATAAACTACCCAATGTAAGATACTTAGGATAACAAAGAATGCTCAATTTAATCAAGAGGAATTACTGGTGGCTAGAAATAAGAAGTGATATCAAGAAATATGTCCAAGGATATATAAAATGTCAATAAAATAAAGTGCATCACATGAAGAAGGCTGGAGAACTCTACCCATTGGAAACACTTGAAGGATCATAACAAGAAATTAGTATCAACATTATAGGACCACTCCCAAGTTCAAATAGCAAAGATATAATAGTGGTTATTGTAGATCAATTTACCAAGATAATCAGGCTCAAAACAACAAATATAACAGTCTCATCAAAAGAAATAGCCAAAATCTATTGAGATAAGATATAGAAAATACATGGAGTACCACAAAAGGTTCTTAGTGACAATGAACCTTAATTTGCATCAAAATTCATAAAAGACTTGACAAAAGCACTAGGGATGAAAAGAACACTGACAACAGCATATTATTCTCAAATAAATGGTCAAACAAAATGAATCAACCAAGAAGTTGAAGTTTTTTATGATACTATGTGAGCTATCAACAAGACAATTGGACAGAATAGTTGTTAGTAGCAAAATTCCAATATAATGAAGAAATATGCAGCTACAAAACATACCCCATTTGAATTAAATTTTGGAAGACATCCATGGAAAGGAGACCTGATAGTGAAAATGGAATTACCAAAGCTAGAGAACTTTCTTGAAGAACTACAAAAGAGCTGAGAAGCAGTAAAGAAGTCAACAGAAATAGCAAAAATCCATGAAAAAACAGTTTGATAAGAAGAGACAAAATCTACAAGAACTAATGGAAGGAGACAATGTGTGGCTGGAAGCCAAGAATATCCATTCAAATCAACCCTCAAAAAAGTTGGACCAGAAAAGATACAGATCTTTTAAAATCTCAAAGGACATTGTACAAGAAGTATTTCAACTAGAACTACCAGAAGAACAGGCAATTCACAATGTGTTTAATGAAGACTTGCTGATACAATGCAGGAAACCACAATTCAAGGGAAAACACATGGATCCAGCACCATCACTCAACATTATTAATGATGAAGAAGAATATAAGATGGAAGAAGTAATGAATCACAGAAAATGAGGATAAGACATGCAATTTTTGGTATATTGGAAAGGATATGAAAACAAACATAATCATTGGATCTCAGGAACAGGATTTCCACATACTAGGAAGGCAATTGAAGACTACTGAACAAGGATCTCAAGTCAAAATCTATAAAAGAGGGGGATAAAATCCCAATTTGACATCTCAAGTTATACCAACATTGAGAACTCTATCCAAAAGGCTCAACAATTTACCACTGCACCTATCTCCCCCAACCCCTATGGTTTTTGCACCATCAACAACATGGACCTCATCATTACTCTAAATAACAAAAAGAAAGATTGAACAAGAAAATATCACAAAATTATTAGAGGGTTAGAAACCATGGCTGACATTCAACTTTAACTTCAGGACATAATCTGATTAGCTGAAGTTGCAAATACTTAACTAGCAAAAGTTGAAACCACAATATTATAAGTAAGTGAGACATACAAGATATAAACCAGAGGAGACATATTCAGTGTATTAGAAGAATTATAGAACATTATCTAAGGAGAGATGGAGAAGCAATCATACCATATTCAAGTCTTATTGGCAGATGAACTAGATTGATGTAAAGAAAAAGGAAATCAACAAATAAAGGAAAATATCAAAATCATTCAAGAAGTACATCAGGAAACATACCAAGAAGTACCATAACTAATGAATATTGACAAAGGAAAACAAAAAGAAAGCATTGTACAGGATAAAGAAAATAAGCAACCTGGAGAAAGCACTATGAACATTACAATCACTAACAAAAGCCATTCCATTCTATTCACTACCATACTATAAAACTATACAACAAAATAAAGAAACAGACAAATAATATTAGAAAGAGATCACAGCTAATTTTATTAAACAGAAACATAACTCAGACACAAGTCAGCATGGATTTCCAATTGAAATGTATTCAGGTAAACTACCACATGAACCTTTCTTCATAGCCCTAAAATTATAAGAAGAACTTATCATAGGTCTAACAAAAAAATTGATGGCTTTATATATTGTTGGAGATTTAGCATTTTTGGACTAGTTTATGGGGACATAAACACTAAAAAGAGAGTATTGTTACAATCAATACTTTATGCTTTACAAAATTTTACCTTATGGACAATATGTGTTGGGGTTGTTTCATTGTCTAACTCATTTATAGGCTATACCTTGCTTTATCCATATATATGATCAGTTAGTACCTCATATAGTAGCAAAGGCCCCCTTATATTTTTCCTTATTGTTTCCTCATCTCTAACATATATATTCTTCATGAACAATAGGTATATAGCTATAGATACTCTTTTGTATCCTTATGCTTTACCAATTGATCTATTCCCTACTCTTACTCAAGTCTTTGCCTAAGTTGCAACCTAAGCCAAGCTAAGGTCATAATAACTGGAATTCCACTGCTAATAACCATTCTGTCCAATTGTCTTGCTACTAATTGATATAATACCATAAGAATACTTTGACCTCCTAGTTGATTCTTTCCATTTGACCATCTGTTTGAGAGTTGTATGCCATTGACAATATTCTTCTTATTTCTAGTATCTTATATAAGTCTTTCATGAACTGTAAGGCAAACTGAGATTCTCTATCACTAAGAATGTTCTTTTGAATTCCATGTATTTTCCATATATTGTCTTTATAGATCTTGGCAATTTTCTCTAATAATACTACTATTGTTGTTATCTTAAGTCTAATTATCTTTGTAAGAGAACTCTCTACTTTACCTAAATTCAAGTCTATAGTACTACTCAAAGCTTAAGTCAACCCTGTAATCATCTTGTCTTCCAAGTCCTATATCAATATCCCACTATAACACTGTCAGATCCTTCTGACCCTGCAGTACCACTATAGATACCCACACACTTCCTTATAACTATTAACCTGTCTTCTTTAGCTACTAACCAATAAGCCTCCACCATATAGCTTTATTATTCTGTAGTTAGGTTACCAAATGTTCTGCCTAATGTCCCACTTGATTGATATAGACTCCTAGTGTTATAACCTTAGAACCTTAGAGTGGATTCAGAAGTCAAACTCTTGTATTAGAGAAAACACAAGAGAACTCAATAGAGAGCTCTTTACAAAACAGTCTACCTTATATACTTCTACAAATGGTCCATGCTAAGTACTGTGCATCCTACCCTAAATGGCCATGTGTAAAGCATGAGGTCAATATATGGTGTCTATGCTGTATGATATCATTCTGTTCCAGAACTTTCTACTTCCTTCTCTCAAGTTCTATGATCAATGTTGCGACTACACCATCAGATGTGACAGTGTGACCAATCACTTCTAATCCTAACCCCAGAGTTCTAAAAATAGAAAAATAAAAAATAAATCGAAACAAAAATAAAAATGAGAAAGAAAATAAAAAGAAACTAAGTCTGCTTTCTATAATCTTGACACCTAGATACTTAGAGTAGCTGTCACCTCTACAAACTCTATTCTGTTCTCTTAAGATTTCTCTGAAGGTGAGTTGTGATTGTTGAACAATAGCACTTAGAATTTTCCTCAAGTTATAAACTTTACTAAATCTTCATGGTCTTCACCTAGTTACTCTAACAATCTCTGTAAATTGATCTACTATAACCACTATCACATCTGTTATGATCTTAAATCCTTAGAGTGGGATAAAAGAACAAACTCTTGTATTAGAGTAAACACAAGAAAACTCAATAGAGAGCTTTTTACAAAATAGTCTACTTTATATACTCCTACAGATGGTCCATGCTGGGTACTATGCATCCTACCCTAAACAACCATGTGTTAAGCATGAGGCCAACATGTGGTATCCATGTTGTATAATGTCACTTTGCTCTAAAACCTTCTATTTCTTTCTCTCATATCCTGTGATCAATGTTGTGACTACATCATCTGATGTAATGGTATGACAAATCACTTCTAACCCTAACCCCAGAGTTCTAAAAATAGAAAAATGAAAAACAATAAATTGAAAGGAAAATAAAATAAGAAAGAAAATAAAGAAAAACTAAGTCCATATTCTTCAATCTTGACAATATCCTTATCTTGAAAGTAGTATTAAACTTTGTTCTGATCAAATTGAGCATTCTCTGATTGAGCATTCTCTGTTGTTCTAGATATTCTACATCTGCTAGTTCATTATTTTTTTATAGAATTTGTTCTTGAATTTTCTGATTGTTAGAAATGCTGTCTTTCATTCATTGTCTTCTTTAATCTGTACATTGTTGTATTCCCAGATAAGATCCAATTTGTTGAAGTATCTTGTATTCTTGAGTTTATCAATTACTTCTCCAATTAGTGATAACAGTGTCTTGTCCTTTATTGTGTGCTAGTTCAACTTCCTATAGTCTTGTACTAATCATAGAGACCTGTTCTTCTTTAGAATATAGAAACATAGTACCACATATCTTAAACTTAACTCCACAATTAATCCTGTCTTGAGTTGTTTGTCCAAATATTGGTTCAAAGCTTTTTCTTTCTTAACTATTATTGCATAGGCTTTGACATTCAGCTCTTTTAGAATAGATTGATTTTATAGTCCTATTCTTATCTTTCTAGTAATTTCTCAAATTTCTTCTTGTTGAATAGATAAGTAAAAGGTCAAATACTCTAGTAAATCTTCTAGATTTGCTGAGTCTGATTCTTTTTATATTTCCTGGTGTTCTTTATCTGTTTTTTTTCATTGGTGTAATTCTTCTAGCTCTAGATTTAATCAAAATATCTTAATACTATATCTTGCATTCCTTTGAGCATCTTGTAAACTGTATTGTCTCTTTGTTCTAGTTAAATTCTGGATTGTGTTTAACCAGCCAATCATGTTCTAGAAACATGTCCATACCATTTAATTCTATTACTGCTATATTAATTTTTTCTGTATAACCATTTATCTCTATTTCCAGTAGTGCAAATTAGGTTATCTTTCTATTCTTGGTTTTATCTGTATTATAAACTTGGAATGGTATATCTAGTAGTACTGTCTTAATTCTTTCTCCCTTCACCAGTTATTCATCTATATCTATATAGATATATCCTAAGTCAACTAGTACCTTAAGACATAATTCTTTTCTATTTAATGTCTTTATATTTGTGTGCACATTAAGTTTCCTTTCTTTTGTTATCTCTCCTTTGTATCGGAGTTGTGAACATTGGACTTGGTTTTATTTTATTTTTATTTTCTCATTTTTATTTTATTTTATTTTGAATTTTATTTTTATTTCTATTATTTTGGACTTAGGCAAAGGGTATGATGTGATGTCACACATGACTGTCACATAAGTCACAAGGTGTAACAGAGGCATGATATCTATTACAAGATAGTCACACAATCATATGATATAAAGAAGAATATAAAAGGTTCTAGAATAAATGATATTATACAGCATAGCAACAACATGTTGACTTTATGAAAAGTATATAGACTAAAGATAAAAAGAACTCTATATATAAGCTATATGTAAACTGTGCTAGTATAAATAAATGATACTTGAGTAACTCATTGCAAGTGCTGTACATCATCACTTATTCATACTATGCTAATTACAGTCATAAGTATGAATAAGCAGAATGTTTATTCAATAACTGGGTAACTTCTAAGTTATCAGAATAGTTTCTAAAGTTGTTAAGGCTTCTTGTTCATCATCAATGTTCTGATTTTAGCAGTTATAACAATAAGTAATATAACAAATAGCTCACCTCAGTTGCCACTAGTTAGTGGTAGATAACTGAGGTAAAAAGAAGGGAAATACATATATATTCTACAGTTTTCTAGTAATCTGAGTACTATAAGAGCAGGAAAAATTACAGTAAAATAAATGTTATATTGTAGAGAATAAGTATACTCAAATACTCATACGAAGTATGATCTGCTATGTGATAGCCTGACTTCAATACTTGAAATAAATCAGTAATCAAACAATTTTTATTTTTAAACTAGAATATGACCCTTCTTATTTCAGATAATATGCAAAAAACATTCTATAACCTCCAGAATATTAATGCTTAGCCCACATTCCACTAGAAAATATTTGAAGAAACAGAATGCACAGCAGCATAGTGTAGTATGGATGACTGTATCAAGAACAAAAAGTGTGGATTTAGTTTTTTCTCATTTTTCTTCTTATTTTATTTTATTTTATTTTCAATTTATTTTCATATTTTTCTATTTATAGAACTTAGGGTTAGGATTGGTTATGTGACACAAGAAGAAAGGCATAAAAGATGCTAGAAGGATGATGTCATACAATGTGCACAATGCATGTTGGCCTTGAGGTATACATATGGCTGTTTAGGATAGGCTAGGAGTACATAGCATGGACCATGTGCTTTTAGTATAAAAGGTAGACAATCCTATAAAGAGTTCTCTACCAAGTTTTCTTATGTAAACCCTATACAAGGTTCTTCTTATTAACCAACCCTAAGGTTTTGAGTTGTAACAGACTGGCAACCACTTACTTATAGTATATACCTTAATAAAGAGCTAGAGATAAGTGAGCAACAATGAAAGATAATTAGTATTGGTAAAAGCTTAACCTCTTTAAAATTTTACATCAACTATCTAATCAGAACTACTAGTCAAGCTTACTAAGCAGAGTGCTTTGCAACACTCTCTCTTGCTTAATATATCAGCTATTAAGTGATAGAAGCAGAAAAAGATAAGCTTAGAGTATCTCTAAGTCAAGAAATAGACAAAAACAACTAAATAAAACTTAACTAAAATTTTTAGTCAGGATTCTTTTTTCTGTCAATATGATATGTGTTATGGGACACTTTGGATATTAACTATTTTATTTTATTTTATTTTATTTTTTCTGATTTTATATAGATTTTCTTTTTCTTTTTATTTTCTTTTGGACGATGAAGAAGCACATGATACAGAAGTCACATAACAGATCACATAATGTAATGTTATAAGCCTAGAACATAATGGAAGGGTCTAGAAGATGATGTCAGGACACATAGAGACAACATAGTAGTCTTGAGTAGAAAATAAGATGGACATGAGGATGCAACATAGACATGAGGGCAGGGTTAATTATTGTTAGCATGGACCACATGTAAAAGCATATATATAGGACTCTAATTTAGCAGAGACTCCTTGTTGAGTTCTCTTGTGAACTTCCTACATTATATCCACTTAAGAGATTTACTTACTGTGTAGTTATTGGTCTTTGTGACTAGTGGTTGCCACAACAATATGATTTAACTTGTTCATCTTCAATTAGGTCTCTTATATAGTGATAGCAGATATCAATATGTTTGGAGCACTTTTCTTATATAGGATTAGATCTCTAGAAAAGTAAGCCAAGATTATCATCATAAATATGAGGAGTTGGAACATTAAAACCAACCTCATTGAAAAGATTTCTCATCTAGACAAGCTGATAGCTACAATCAAAAAGAACTATATATTTAGCCTCAGTTAAAGATAGAGCTACTATCTTTTGCTAGAAGCTTATCTAGGATGTTACTCCATGAGACATTAGAGTAAAGTAACCAGTCACAGATTTACATGACTCTAGATCTTATGCCCAGTCTGAGTTAGAGTATATTATGACAGACTTATTGCTAAGTCTATAATAGACTATCCAATACTTATAATTATTTAGCAAATATCTGCAAAAATACAACCCTGCTTGATAATGCTCATTTAAGGGATTTGCTATCTGTTAAGCAAGTTTGACTATAACAAATTCTACATCAGGACATGAGCCAATCACTAGATACATTAGAGATCCAACCATTTGCTGGTACTTTTGATGGAAATTGAGGTCACGCTATTTATTATTTGGTTTAAACACATAGCCCAATAGCAGTGGAGTATTTATTGGGTTGGTTGCTATATTGAATTGTACTAAAACTTTGTTCAAGTACTCAAATTGGTCTACAAAGATCTTTCAGTCCTTGCAATTATGATTTATACATATTCCAAGAAACTCTTTGATTTCTCCAAGGTCACAGTATCCCCATTTTATCATAAATTTTTACTTTAACTCTAAAAGAAGTGGGAAATCTTTTAATCTTATGGAGCAAACATCATTGACATAGACAATTGCTATAACAAGCTCTCTAGTCTCTTTATCAATGAAGTAATATATACCAGTATCAGATTTGCATTGCTTAAATCCTAGAGCTAACATTGAATTAGTCATAGTCTGCCACCAAGATGAGCCAGCTTGCTTAAGACCATACAATACTTTGTAGAGTTACCAGACTTTCTTTTCTTTGCTAGGTAGTCTAAAACCTTCAGGCTGCTCTATGTAGATTTCCTCATCTAGATCACCATAAAAGTAGGCAGTTTTTACATCAATCCTATGAATATTCCAATCTTCAAAAGCAGCAATAGCTAAAAATAGGCATGCTATCTCATAGTGGACAACTGGAGAGAATAATTCATCAAAGTCAATTTCTTCAATCTGAGAAAATTATTTTACAACAAGTCAAGATCTATCATGACCATCATACTTAATGTTAAATACCCAGCAATTCTTAATCACTTTTCTTCCCTTAGAGAGGTCCACAACTTTATAGACATTTCTGACCTTAAGTGATTTCAGCTTCTCAAGGCAAGACTAAAGCCACTTCTTTTAAATGTCAGCTAGCAATCTAGTAACATCTCCAAGACTTTTGGAAATTGGGCAGGACTCTATTGCATGTTGTGTTAAGAGAAAGTAAATTTGTTTTACTCTCTCTTCTCTTGTAAGGCATGCCAAGTAGCTAGTGATGGCTGGCTCAGCTGATTTACCTATAGAAGATGGAGTGTCTATTTCACTTTCATCATTATCAACAATGATTAGGTGTTTGCCTTCCTATTGGATATTATATGGAGTTCTATTTATCTCAACAATACTGTCAGATGAGTTGTATGAATAATCAATTACATTTATTCTCACTATTCTGGATAGTGGATTATCAGAGAAATGTTTTGTATTCTGATAGATCCTTTGTGATTCTTGATGAGCATTTTCATGCCTATCACAAGCTATGTTGGGGTTAAGAAACCTCCTCCTTGGCTGCCATAAAAGGTTTCATAGGATGTTGGTAGGATGTTCTTGTTCTCCATAAATATTTTCTTCTCTGAAGGATATCTGAGTTTGATACTTAGATCTCCTCAATTTAGGACTTTCTTGTTGTGTCTGCAAAGCAGGTTGTAAAGGTCATTGAGGGCTAAGTGGTTGTATCTCAATATCAGAGTCAACATTGTCATCCTCTTCAATCTCTACTATGAAATTTTTAGACTCTGGAGTAGATAGTGAAGATGTGGACTTATAAAAAGAGAAAGTGAAGAAGAAC
>Ga0157364_1002977_pt1 | contig 16217 bp, 4 predicted proteins | sample AttsexASBM2_FD_111476 | JGI IMG/M metagenome (GOLD analysis project Ga0157364, IMG submission 111476) | Fungus gardens microbial communities from leaf cutter ant in Ribeirão Preto, State of São Paulo, Brazil - Atta sexdens ASBM2 | ecosystem: Host-associated > Fungi > Mycelium > Unclassified ...
ACATTTGACTTTAGCATAAATGTAGTACAATAATTAGCCCACATGAATAAAATGAAAATGTGAAAAATAAGATTGTGAAACAAAATAATTTAAAATCATTTTATACTATTTAGGCTTGTTTCACCTTTCGATAAACTTGAGCTCACTGACTCTCTAACTCTCTAACTCTCTAATGCTTTTACTCTTTTACTCTTTTTTTATCTATTAGACAAATTATCACGTAGTTTATTCGTAGAACGATCACTTATAAATTAGAAAAATCCCAGAATTACTAAAACATATGTTTCACATAGAAAAAATGATTTTGATGAAATATCTAAAAATGTAATTAGATGCAGATCTGAAAATAATTTTATTGAATCAAAATACAATAGTTACGTAGAATGTACGAACTGATTTCTAGAATGTCAAAACTTTTTGCTTATTATGCTTAGCGTCTTATATAATAATTATGATAATCCAACAAAATTATTTTCAAATCTGTGTCTAGCTAAATTTTTAATACTTCAGCAAAATCGTTTTTTCTGGAAATTACAAATTAATTTGATTTCCAATAATTAAAATATCTAATATTTAAAGAAGCTGCAACAAGCGATGATATTTTCGGAAAATAACGGTATTGCTAAAAGTAACTTTGTTGGATCATCAAAATAATTACGTAGGATACTCGAATGGTTGCTAGAATATCAAAATTTTTTATAGGGTTATTATTATGCTTGAGCGATCCACAAAATAATTTTGATAATGCAATAAAATTATTTTCTAATTTGTATCTAGCTAAATTTGAGATTTTTACTTCAGTAAAATTTCAATAAAATTTCAATAAAATTCTTTCTGGAAATTACGGGTTAATTTGATTTTCAACTAATATCAAAATTTATAGAAATCGCGATAAACGACGATATCTATTCGAAAAGATCGATATTATTAAAATTTCTAAAAATTTAGTTAGATGAAATTTGAAAATAATTTTGTTGGACCATCAAAATAGTTATGTAGGACACTCGAGTTGATCTAAAATATCAAAATTTTTTACTCATTATGCTTGAATGCTCCACAAAATAATTTTGATAATCCAATAAAATTATTTTTAAATCCTTATTTAGCTAAATTTTGAATACTTCAATAAAATTTCGATAAAATTTTTTCTGGAAATTACGGGTTAATTTAATTTCTAATAATTAATATCAAAATTTATAAAAGTCGTGACAAGCGACAATATTTATTTGAAAGAACGATACGTTAAAATTTCTAAAAATTTAGCTAGATGATGCAAATCAGAAAATAATTTTATTGGATCAAATGTATATGGTAACACACTTGCTGGCTAGAATGTCAAAACATTTTGCAACATTGCTTGTCATGCTTTCATGAGTGTCCTACATAATTATTTTGATAGTCCAACAAAATTATTTTCAGATCTGTATCTACCTAAAGTTTTAGATATTTTGGCAAAACCGTTTTTTTTCGTATATTAATATGATTTCATCGATTATTGGTCCATCATTAAAAATATCGTTTCTGCAGAACAACATTATATATCCACTTTATAATAATTTACAACCCATCTTGAAATCAAGATATTATATATACAAGAGGGTGGAGGAGTTCACGTGTAAGTCGGTCGGTCGCGCGTGCAGCACTGGCTTCATAAAAAAAAGGAAAGTCTCGATAAAATCGGGAATAGAGCTATAAAAAAATTTCTCGACGGCGGTCAATGACGGACGACGGCGGAATGGCTGGTGGTCACATATTTCGTGCTCCATCGATCGGCCGAGAGGATCCCGAGCGAGCGACAAAAGCCAGCTGAGCGGCTGCGACAGCGCGTGGCGCGGAGTATTTAAAATCATTTAGCTGGGCAGTTAATTACGCCAATAATTCCGCCAATGGAATAATAATGCTGATGCCGTCCGTCGAGTCGCGACGCGCGTCCCAATAAATTCGACCGGTGAGAGAATTAGAAAGGCCGAATCGAGTCGTCCAGACTAGCGCACACGCGACTATGCACACCTCGTGCAATGATATATCGAGCGACGCGTGCCTGTAATGTCGACATTTTGCCTTAATGTATCACGGAGAATACGGTAAGAGAGAAAGAGAGTGTGGGTGCCCTAAAATATCCTCACAAATATACGAAGGTGAAACATTCTCTACCTCGATGATATTCTGGTGGCGAATATTAAGAAAACAATTATGCCGTAAAAAATTAGGATATTGTTACCTTGGATATTATATTTTTCGGTAACTGATGCAAATTTTATAGAACGCGGATTTTTTTTAAACTTAATTCTATAAATTTTCAAGCGAGATGTCATTTAAGAAAATGCGTGAACGATCTTTTTTATCTCTAAGAAATAAGACAAAGAAATTAATAAGTATCTAATTTTACAAGATATATAAATCAATAAAATTAATATAATTATCCTTTTATTACTTAGCTATAATTTCATTATACATTTTAAATTTTTCAAAATGGATTTCCTTAAAACAATTGAAAATTCATTCCAATCGATCTTGTTTATTATTTAACTATAATTTATTTATGTATCGTGTTAATTTTTCAGAATAAAATCTCACTCGAAAAGAATAAAAATTCACTCCAATCGAAGTGAAAATCTGAGTGAAAATACTGCCACTCAGAATGGAATGACATTTCATTTTTCATAAGAGTGAATGTTTAACCTCAATCATAGTGAATGTGTTACTCGCTTGGAGTGAAATATCAGTCAAGATGACTTCATCTATAGAGGTGCGTTCCGTTTCACGCATGATGCACATCATTTATCCTTATTGTTTACCAAATGTTAAACAAGAAATAAATGATGCATCGTGCGTGAAACGGAACATATCCTAAGAGTTTTAATCTAAAAAATATTGTTGTTAAACTCAATAAACATAGATTCTTATTAGCATTTTATTTTTAGAAATATTGTCGTTATTTTTTACATATAATGTACGACAAAACATAATGTCAACACGATGATCAATATGTGATTTATTTATTAAACTTCTTGCATTGTTTTTATAGATTATAGTGATGTAGAATATTTCAAATTCATGCCTTAATTTTACGAATAAAAATATTCACTCCACAACATAGAAGAATTCACTCTATACACATGAAAAGTCACTCTAATTTGAACGATTTGGTAATCACTTCATTTTTCGAGTAGAATTTCATTTTCAAGAAATGTAGAGAGTACGAAGTGTATCATTTGTCTGTTGAGACATAAGATAATGATATGTCTTCTAAAATCTGTGAAATTCCAGAAGCAGAACATGATCCCATCAGCATAATGTTGTGTCTCCGAAATATTAATAAGTCGCGTTAAATTATACTTTCTAATCAGCAATGAACATTAACCTATATTGGAATACGAGCGATTAAATAATTGACTACGATAAGAAATTAGCATGAAACGGGCATTAAATCGATCCAATAGCCTCATTCGATATTTAATATTTAATTTATGATAATTGTTATTATACTCGACCGCCTAGATTTTTAATGCGTGCAAATTGTTCGCGGTATCACAATATAAATTAAGGAATAACACGCAACAGTACATATGCGGAGATAACAACATTATTAACATTATTAACAAAAAAAAGTAAAAAGTACTTCCCAATACTTGCGAGGCAAAAAATTGTTTGTTATTTTCATGCTTAATTAAATAGTATAATAATCGCTATTAAATGAATTTACTTAAATGCGAAATAAATGAGTAGTTATATTTTTATTCCCCATGCCTCCATGCGTTTCTGCTTTATTTTTATAAAATACTGTCCCTTTAATTCGGCTCTAATTAGGATCTTTTACGTGAAGTTACGTTTTTTTTTTATTTCTTTTTTGCACATTACGTGCACATCTCGGCTCAAATGGATTCACAGAGTTAGATATCAAAAATAAAAATTCTATCCTGTTCTCTCTCTCTCTCTCTCTCTCTCTCCTCTCTCCCTCTCGTTGGTATATTCTAGAGCATAGCATTTTTCAAGTTCTTTCGGTCGTAGTCCACAGTAGAAAATACATTTCACATAACGAATCAGTACGTACACATACAAAAATTTTATGAAAGCATATTACTCTTGCTACATGCAATAAAATAGAAACATGACAATGTTAATATAAAATACGATTTTACGAATAAAAATGTAATGAGAAAAAAAAAGTTACACGAGAGTGAGATATCGGAAATATGCCGAATGTGAGCATTGCGATAAAAAAAACGTTCTCTCGATTAGATTACGCTGTAAAGAGAATTACTCGATTTATTGATTTCCATGTAATCCGGCTTATTTTAGTATTAGAGTCAAATCCTGTTGTCTCTTTCGCTAAAATCCATCTTTCTTTTCATCACTTCTATCATACGAATTTCCTGTGGCACGTCAAAGTGAATCTCGTTTGTCTTCGTCACTCGGGATCGAGTTCGATATATTATTCTCTCTTCTTCTCTCCTTTCTCTTTTCTCACACAATCTTTATCATATTCCTATCTTTTTTTTTCCTGTTCTTTGAAATACAGTTGACCTTTTCGCAATCTCGATGGAACTTTACCGAGATTTGACCTACTAAAGCATATGTTAAGTTTATCATCGACTAAGCACTAATTGTAAGTGCGAAAACAGGAAAAAAAAGCGAATGGAAGTACTAAACAGAAATAGTGAACGAAATCGTCTGAATTAACGCTAGCACACGAAATTCAACCGAATTTTCGTTCTTTGATCTACACACAGCGAAAGGGAAACATTTAAATGATCAAATCTATCATGAAATGACCCTTGAGCATTTAATTAATCGCGTTAATTAGGATCGATTGTTAAAATTAGTTAAATTTTCTTTCTTCGTCTACATATCATTAGATGAATTATATATGGAGAGAATAATTTTGCTGAAGTATCTAAAAATTTAATACGATACAAATCTAATAATAACTTTGTTGGACTATTAAAATAATTTTGCAGGACACTATAATTACTAGAATATCAAAATTTTTTATAGATGTTCATCATACTTGAATTTTCTACATAATTATTTTTATAGTCAACAAAATTATTTTCAGAAGTGTATCTAGCTAAATTTTTTTTTTTAGATATTTTAGCAAAATCATTCTTTCCATAATAAAATTTGTTTGTGCATGCAATATAAAAGTCATGTTTTTACACACCTGAAACAATTATTCGAACGATTCTTAAAAAAGTTTTCTTCAGATGCTAAAAAATTTCACTATTAAAAGATTCAATATTTTTTTGTTTAACATACATTGCATTTTCTTACATTTATTTACAGAAATCTAATACTGGCCAATATTGAAAGACAATAATTACTTATTTTAAATATTAAAAACACTGCTGTGTTCACTACTTCTAGTATTTTAAATAAATAATTAGTTACTGTTTTTTAGTAATAAATTGGTTAGTAATAAATTGGTTAGTTAAATCGATCAATATTAGATTTCTGTAAAGGTTAATAGAGATAATACAAATAACTTTCGATGGAACGCACACTTACACTTAAATGAAAAGAAGGAAATTTTTTATGATTGGAATTATTCTCTGGAATTTCTTTCTCGAGAAATCTTGCATGGAAATGCTTCTCTTGCTTTTAAGAAAATAATGAGTAAATATGGACTTTATATTGTCGGCGCTGTGAAATTTTCTCTTTGAATAAAATTCTTCGTTATTTTCAATGCAAGCAGTTGCCGTGGAAGAGCGTCACGCACTTCACAATGATAAAAAGAAAAGATTATTCGAAATTTTAGAATAATAATATAGCATTAAAGAAGAAGCAGAAGAATTTAAAGCAGAGCAATAGTAAAATAAAAATAAAAATAAAATTTATTAAGATTCACTCGAAGGTGAGGTAGGATAAATCCATTATTATTAAGAATGATTGATATACCATATATATATACATATGAAATAATTCTATATTCTAATCTATGAATGTTATCACGTTTCATAATTTATAAAGTTCTCTTCCCGGAAAAAAATGTTTCTTATATAATTATATATAAGTACATAAAATTATATATAATTATATTAAAAAATTGATTTTATATATATTATATTATATATATATATTATATATATATATTATATATATATATATTATATATATATATATTATATATAATTATATATAAAATATATCCATATATATAAAATATTTTTTCCCGGATTATCATTATTTATTTATTCAGGAACATAGAAACAATATTAATTGGAAAATAACACAACATTCTCAATCATTACGGCACATAGATTGGAATTTGCACATGATTTCGATTGGGAGAATATTAAAATTTTGGATACAGATAGGTTGTTAAACAAACGACTAACAGCAGAAATGATTTACATACATAAACAGAAAAATGATCTTAACGTACAAAATGACACAGAATAAACATATGCTATTTTAATTTCTAAAAATTGTTGCTTCCTTCTCTTTCAGTTTTATTGAAAGTCTATTTGTGTTATTGTATAACAAACGTTTTCAGTAGATAATCGCGTTATCAACATCGCATAATAAAAATGTCAATTTTTAAACATCCATGTAAATTTTTAATAAAATTTTTAATAAAATACCATCAGTCTAATTTCAATCTTATTTATTAAATAATACCTTTGACGTAATAAATTGGCAAATTTAATGGACAATTTTGACATATGAATGCAAATATACTTTATCCACAGTTCACATTAAGACGAACAATATTTCGAAAGTAACACAATCTAATTTTCTAATTAACGACAATCTTTGTACATATTTTAATTCATTAATGTATTTGCTGAAGAGAATCAAACAAGAATCGAAATTCTTATTTAATTATTATATACAATAAAACTTATTGCATCACATCCAGGATTGGTTCTCAAAGGCTTGTTTATTTCCTAATTGATTTAATTCATTAGAGCCTATAGAATTTCTATTGTTTTATTAATTATTTATAAGGATTTGCATGATTGCACAACGTCTGATAGTTACGCAAAACTAACTTACTTTTAATATTTTATACAAATTGCGACTCATTTCTCTAGAAAGCTAAGAACGATAAGAAATTATAATCGATTGCAAAAAAGTTGGACATTATATTATCCTACGAATATAAGTTTGTATTTTTTTGAATATATATTCTCATTATTTAGGCCCAGTACACCAATGTTATTTTGATTTTAAGCAAGACTTAAAACTTTGTCTCTGTCTCTTTTTCGGCTTTAAAATGAGTTTTAAGTCTCGCTTAAATCGCTGGTGCAATCGATCCTTAGTTCTTTCAATAATTCCTTTTTGTTAAATTTAAAAAAATAATATTTTGCTACGTTAAATTTCTATACTAAATAGTAGTTTCTATACTAAATAGTAAATATACAAATATTTACTTTATTTACATTTAGATTAAACAATTATATTTTTAAGCAATAGCTTTATTTCTTTTAATTTTTTAAACCTATAATTACATAATTATATGTACATACATACATATATATATATATATATATATATATATATATATATATTTTGCTTCTGTCTTTTTACGACCATTCTCTCCATTATTTCTCACAAAAACACATTATGTGGATAAATATGTGTGCGTCTTTTCTCAATGTAGATTCATTAAACCCAAATGATTGCATATCATCCCTGCGAGAGTGCAAATCTTGCCGCCAAATGTCACTCCAGCAACTCCAGCTGACAAGTGGCAGTTGTGGCGCGGCGATGCATCACATGGGTCACATGCTCATTGTTGATGTCGCATTCCGTTACTCCTTATCGCTTTTTTAACAATTTTTAACTGCGAGAATTTATCGAGATTGTGATGGTGCAAAACGTCGCGTTCGCGTTCATTGCCATCGTTCTGCTACTCTTATAATGGAGAACAATTGTGAAATAATATCTACGATAACGAACGGCACTCGTCATCGACGTCGTCATTATCGTTCGACGCTCTGATAGCCACAAAAATTTGAGATATCTACGAAGACGATCTACCAATCATCGAGATCGTCGACAAGTGGCACTTGTAACGAAATGCCACAGCGCGTAAAATGTTATCATAAAGCACGAATTGCCGTAATGACCTCGCGCATTTTGAGGTTAAACCCGCCGTTCTTCACATACTTGCCACGTTCGTGCCATCGGCGGGAGCCCTAACTCCTTGGAACCAGCCGCGTTGGACGCAAAAGAGCGCGATGACAATGGCGTTCTTGCAACGATAACTGCATTAATTGCTACCTCATTGGAGGAGCGATAATATCAACCTAAACGTGGTACGTTATCTTGTTTCAGTTATTGTGCAACATGGCTTTGTTGCGGTACTCGTGGGTCTTGTTACTACCAGGTGAGATCAAGAAAGAAGCATAGAGAAGTACATACAACCCGTTAAACACAAAGAAAGTAATAGTAATTACATCATAATATTATAATCCTTCATTAATATAAATATGTAGAATCATATAATTTATAGTTTTATAGTTTTCCATTCATCAATATAAATATTTAACATTACATGACAATACTATAATTTTCCACTCATCAATATATATATGAATATAACATACACAATTACAGTCGTGTAATTGTTATGTACAACATATGTTATATTCATATATTAAAATTCATTGCCAGTGCTGAAAAATCTATATTTGCACTTCAGATCTTCAGCACTGATAGTAAATTTTGGAATATGGTTCATATAGTTAAATAGGAAATTATAATAATTTATGTAATGTTATTATTAGTTTGTGTTTAGTGGGAATGTTCTCATTTTCGTTACTATAGATTACATGTCGTTCATATTTACAGTTTTGACATGTGTTCAGGGAGATCATGTCCTTAGGGCATCAACACAGGATTTAAAACTACAACTCAATCAGCAGAGCTCATTCAACTTATCACTAACGTGAGTAGCTTGTTATGCATCACTAACATGAGCTATTACATTGAATTGCACTGTGGATATCTCCAGTACTTATACATTTTATTGGCTATTGAAAGTTGTAATAATATTAGTTGTAAAAATATGAGCTGTTGTATTGCTTTTAGGGACATGTATATGTTGACAGTGCTGATATAGGATACTTTCTAGCAAGAGATACAAATGACACAGTGTAGCTCATGAATTATTTCATCTTTGTTTAATATTGTTATCAAACAACAAGGATATAATTCATTCTATTAACAATTCATTCTGTTCTAATTTAGCCACAATAAAAAGCACAAATGCAACAGGGAATTACACACAGACAATAGATTTTAACCTACAGAAAATGCTCTATTGATACAATTTCTGATAGGTTGAAATCCATACACAGCACAGAATCTTGCAGCAATATATTGCTGTAATATTTAGTGTAGTGTTGCTATATTGCTGGAATGACCTGTGCTATATGAGAATTTATTGTCTTGTTTCTATTGTCTGTGTTTTTCATTGATTTGAGAGCTTATACTGTTTTCTCTTGCTGGAAAACATCCATAGTTATTACTTATGTCTGTGAGATAAATTAAGTACATTAGTAGAAACCTTTGTTGTATATATGCATGATAAAAAGTTCTTTAAAACTAATATATTGTGTTCACCTTCACCCACATTAAGCTTATATTAATTAATCTAAGCATGCCATGGCGACAGAATTCGTTTTGTCCCTCTTGCTAAAACTGATAACAGATATCTAATGAAACAGACATCTAATTAAAATGTAATATTGTTTTCGGACTTTATACTTTATCATTCAATTACAGAATGATAAATCAATGATAGCTTGAATGATAGGCTCATGTCAATATGCTTCAGAATTGTATGCGTATATACTAAACAACCATGCGTATATACTAAAAATGAGATTTTTTACTAGCCACATCTTACTTTACAGGGAACCGTTAGAATCTGATAGCAGACCTGCAGTCGTTACGATAGAGGTACAGCATCCTGATCTGCTATCTACAAACCCATCAAACTTTTCTATTATACCGGGAAACTCAAAAACAGACTGGATTATTTATGTTAAAGGCCTGAGCGCAGGTCATTTGATTGTTAGCGCTAATGTAACCCCTAGTAATATCACGGAGTAAGTATAGGAATGTGTTAGAAATTTTTCAAGCTCTTTTTTTTACATTTTGATTTAAAAATATTATTTAAAATAACATTTGATTACGAACGTATATTTACCATTTGATATAAACATTCATAATCAAGTATTGTGAAATAATAAACAGCGAAATACAGAAACCTATGGCACTGATGCTTTCGTTCCCTTCTTATCTTCGATTAATTTTGAAAAGATCAGTGTAAAATTCACGTTCCATTGCACTAAGACTGCTAGCTAAGATTGCCCAGATAGCCTCTTGACCTAAACTTGTCAAGCTTTAACTTAAAGTTTCATTAGTTTGTCTCCAGATGTTGAACAGATTATTTCCTTCAATTGCAGTGTCTAATAATTGTCGTATCTAAATAATTTTATACATAACTTTTTTTATAATTTATTTATAATAATTTTAATATTTTTGTAATACTGATAAGAAAGTTATTAAATATATATCAGTGATGAAATATCTGCAAATTTTGCTACCGGAATCAATGCTACTATATTTATTATTTAAACTTATTAGTACTTTTTAAAATCAGTTTTCAGAAAGTTGTGTGAAATAAATTTACCTCGAAATTTGCAATTATTATCAAAACTGTTGAAAAATGTCTATGTATAAAATTATTATTATACCGCGAGATCAGTTACATAATATCGATTTAAAGTGAGCAAATTCTATTTCTGTTTTTATTTAACATATTTTTTAAAATAATATTTTAACAGTGTATACAAAAAAAATAATTTGTATATCTCTTTTTAGTTTCTCCCAAGCATTTGTTAGAATAACAATAGAGAAATCAGATACATTATATCACATCAGTGCTGTGGTTGGATGGATATATTTTTTAGCATGGAGCGTAAGCTTCTATCCACAAATCTATATTAATTATAAACGTAAAAGTGTTGTGGGTCTTAATTTTGATTACGTGTCACTAAATCTTGTCGGTTTTCTTATGTATGCACTATTCAATTGCGGCCTATACTGGATACCTGAGATTGAGGTAAGACATTGCTTTGTTTCTATATTTTGCAATAAAATAAAAGAGAGAGAGATAACGCTAACATTGAGATATTTTTATAAATAAATAATTTTTAGTAAGAAATAAAAATGCGCGTATTATGACGATCAATTAATTTATTAAAATATTTTCAGAAAGAATATTTCGAACGATATCCAAAAGGCTTGAATCCTGTACAAATCAATGATATATTTTTTTCGTTACATGCAGTATTTGCTAGTATAATAGTTATCGGACAATGTTTTATTCATGAGGTAAATATAAAGACAGCACATATTTAACAGGATCCTAAAGTCTGAAGTCACCAGAGACCGCTGTTTTTCCAACGCATCGACATATACTATCACACCAACGCAATCTATAATACACGCAACATAATAATCGCACGTTCATGTCAATTTTCGTATAACAAATTCATCGCGATAAAGCGTCTAAGTCTAATTCTAAGAACTTGAACGTTATTTATTCGTACAAACTACGTGTTTGTGGATTATTATTTTGTAAGTAGGTTGCAAAACTCCTGCAAAACTCCCAAGCAAATGTTGTCACTTGACAGCTTGAGATGCTATGTTATACTAAGAAATGGTAAAAAATATATTAATTTCGAAATTTTTGGTCGTTCTTGATATAAACTCGACTTTATAGATACGTATTAACGAGAAAAAAGTATTTGTTATATAAAAATTATATGATTTAATCGGTAATATAGACGACTTTAGGATCTTCTTAAAGTAGCTACTTGTAAAAATTGAAATTTGATTGTATTTATTTTTACTTCAGACTGGTAATCAAAGAGTATCAACGACTGCACGTATTATCCATGGAATATTTGCGACTTTTATACTAATATCTTTGATATTATCTTCCGTGAAGACAATCCAATGGCTAGATTTTCTCTATTACTGTAGCTACGTTAAGCTTAGCGTAACGCTTATTAAATACGTACCGCAAGCATTTTACAATTATAGGAGAAAATCCACTGTCGGCTGGAGCATAGGAAATGTATTTTTAGATTTTACGGGTGGCATTTTATCAATGCTACAGATGATACTCAACGCTTATAACTATGGTAAACATGCAAATATACAATTAAACTTACTTTTGTATATAGAATGCGTAAACTAATGTTTATAAGATATTAATGTCATAAATTTTTATCTCAGATGATTGGGAGAGTATTTTTGGAGATCCAACCAAATTCGGTCTTGGATTCTTTTCTGTGGCATTTGATGTATTTTTCTTAATTCAGCACTATGTTCTGTACAGGTATGTATACATGCATGCTTTAATATTGCTTTTGTGCTTTGTCCAATCTTTTTTATCAAATAATTTTTTTAGAAAGTCTGAACCTATGCTAATAATAAAATAAAAATAATACTTTGCGAATTAAGCTTTTATATAAAATCTAATGATTATGTATTAAGATTTTTTATGCATGTAGAAAGTGGAGATGTTGACTGATCTTTTTTTGTATTGCACTTTTTATTATCCATCAAGCATTATTAATTGCATGATTTTATTAACTATTAATATAACAGCGGACTTCATATTTCATTATTCGTATTATTCTAATTACATTTAATTGTATAAATATTATACACAATGAGAGATAGTATGTTAAACATTAATATGAGAATAGAATATCCATTTGTGATTGAATTTCTTTAATCGCATATATATGTATGCCATTTCATCTTATTTATTTAGTGAGCTATGTAATTGTAGATATGACGTAGAGCAAGACTTTGATTTTACAGACATAACGATGAGAAGATGATTGACCTGAATGGCAGAATATAGCGACTCTTCGACGAGGACTTAATTTCCCTTCCTTAAAATCTTTTTCTGATTCATATTTTATATAGATTTTATATAGATTTTATATATTCATATAAATCTTTGCACGAATTTTCTCATTTATCATTATTATGTACATAGGATGTAATATTGTAGATAGAATATAAAATTTAAAATGCGTAAAAACGAATATATATCAGCATACGCTATCAAAAGATATGCAAATTTTTATATATTTTTTTTTCTTCTCAGTATTGACATTTGAAAATATTTCAGAAAGAATGTTTTTAAAAAATTATATAAGTAAAAGGTTTGTATATTGCGCGCATCTGCAATATAAATAATTTTTACTTTTATAATTTTTACTTTTATAATTTTTATTAATAAATTTTATTTTAAGTCGAAAACATATATGAATTAATATCATAGCTATGACAAAAAATATTTATATTTTTTCTAAACATTATTTTAAATATGATTTTTTATTAAAAATATTTAAATTAAGAAGATAGTAAAAATTACTATTTATTAAAAAATAATTCTAAAATAATTCTTGAATTGGAACAGTATCGAAATAAAAATAAGAAGTGAATGATGCATCTTACGGGAAATTTTGCACAAATAAACGTATTTTTTATAACATTTATCAAATAAATTATATAAAATAAAGAATCGTATTTAATATTTACATTGAATATAAAATAAAAACACAATATTTAAAAAGAAAATAATATATGGACATTGAAAGATTTTTTTAATGTAGTTAAATTTTTGTTAAAGAATCAGAGAATTATATTAACGTTACAATAAATAATTATTATTAACGTTATGATAATAAAAATAATATCATGGAGCCAATATTTATCTCAATACGAAATTTCATTATTTTCACACGGTCCTATTTGTTTATTACGCATCAAACTAAATCCCCACCCAAGATAATTACAGATGATATTTTAAATACTAATGTGATATTGACACATTATATTATATCCTCAGTATAATATAACGTTATATTTTATTTGGTTGTCATACGATAAATATAAAAAAGGTTGATCATTCGCATGAGGCATGTATGCGTTTATTATTATTGTTGTATTATACATTAAAAAGATTTAATTGTTGTAAGTTTTGTAAATTGCACGGTGGTAAAAAAAATGCGGCGATTTTATAGCTATAATTTGGGAGAATAATCGTCCGAATAGATTTGGGTACCAAATACGATTTTGTGCGTGTCATTTCGTGTCGAATGTGTGAAATTGTATGATTTTATTTTCATTAATCCGGGAATAAACATTTATCTTAGACAGCACATGTCCACAATCGGAATATAAGACATTTTAAAGTTTTTTAAAACTTTTGTGATATAATGTTTATGCTCAGAGAAAGACATAAAGGTTGCAACTATGAAGATAATAACTATACAAGTTTTGTATGTAGAATTAATATATATAGTTGAATAAATTAATATACGTAAGTGAATATACTATTGAATAAATTACTTTATATATTGCAATAATTATAAAATGGTTTGTTTATTTATGTACAAGACATAGTCGTATAGCATAGCAATTATAAAAAATGACTTAATGACGTTTTTAAGACATTATATTCCGATTGTGTACATGATGCTGCTTGGAACATCTTCATTTTCTCGTTTCGAATGCATATACAACAACAACATCTAAAAGGTTCCATCGGTAAATATAAGCCCCATTATTTTTTTTATGTAACATTTGTATCCCCGAGATAAATAAATGAATCGATTGAAAAGTTTCACGACAGGAGTTTAATCGCGAAATTAAGGGGTTTTTGAGGAAACAGAGAGGGATTAAAATTCTTTTCAGATAACGCTATTTCATTTGAATGTGTAATAATCGATTCGGTAATAACTATTCATGTCGAATAATTATGAATATGTATATGCAGATGAAGTTTCTTGTACATATCTTTTAAACGATCTGTAACTATAAAATAAAAATGAAATTGCCAGTGCCCAACTCCGGAACTCTCTCTCTTTTTACTGCCAGTAGGAATTGGCCATTTTGATTCCCGAATTAATTTAGGGAATGAATTATATATTTTGAAATGACATGAAAATTATAAAAGTGACAACAAATTCGCTAGATAATTTATAATTTTATTGGTCAACGCAACTAGAATTTTGCTTACTTTTGTAATTTTTAAGATTTTTCAACTTTTTTCAATTCGCAAACGCTTAGCATATATCTTTTTATTAGATACTGTCAAAACATGCAGAAATAAAAAGTGAAGTTCCAATATTTTATTTTTATTTTATTTTGTATTTTATTGTATTAAAAATTGATAAGGACACGCGATTGATTAAAATAAGAGTAAATAATATAATTTAGATAATTTTCACAATTTTTAAAATACTTTTTACTTAAATACTTTTTACTTAAAATACTTTTTAAAATACTTTTTACTTAACACCTCATTCGTTTTTTTGCTTTTTATATTTTTTTAAAATTTTCACGGCATACTTGGAGATTTTTGCGGTACACTAGTTAAAAATAGAGATCTTCTAATCTGGCCATGACAAGAGATTTAACATTTTTGATAAAAAATTGACTGATATGTTTTATCTCATTCTGCAATGATGCGAGAGAAAAAAAATGTGCTATCTCGCGCTGACTATCGCGATTTGATAAAAAAATATTAGACCGATCATACGTATGCTATTTCATGGCCAGACTATAATTGTTTTCTTTTAGGAGATAGTCGACACAAATATCATCTTATCTGTTATTCATTGTATTATTCGATGAAGACCAACACTGATAAATTCATAATATCCAATTATACCTATAATTTGAATTATTTGTAAACATTTTTATAGCACTGCTCTTATTCAATATATTGTTAATTTAACTAATACAATGAAATTAAACAATTTAAAGACTAGCAAACGTAAATCAAATTCTGTCCTGGATTCAATTCTGTCCAATTTAATTTTATCCTATTGCTGTTTGAATTCTTACGACCAATTCTGATTAATTGTAATCAAATCGACTACTGAATATCTAAATTGTTTCACTTATTTTCTTCCACCATGATCAAACGTAAAAAAAACTTTTGTCTATAAAGTAAACTATAAAGTAAAAAAAATCTACCTATCATAGCCAAAAGTGCGATCTTACGTTTTAGAATGCTCGACCATGATTGGCGATATCTTAAAACTTTTACGTGTGATATAATTTATTAATAATTTAGTTTATTATTTATTAAGTACATACGTTATAAATGTTGGTTACTTTGAAATTAATTACAGAAATTGATTAATTTTGATACACGTGGAAGT
>Ga0157364_1002978_pt1 | contig 16216 bp, 6 predicted proteins | sample AttsexASBM2_FD_111476 | JGI IMG/M metagenome (GOLD analysis project Ga0157364, IMG submission 111476) | Fungus gardens microbial communities from leaf cutter ant in Ribeirão Preto, State of São Paulo, Brazil - Atta sexdens ASBM2 | ecosystem: Host-associated > Fungi > Mycelium > Unclassified ...
TAATTAATAGTATGACACTTTGCTTTGTTATTTTTTTACATCAGTTTAATCGGAGTTCAATATACGGAAAGAATGATTTTGTTAAAGTACCTAAAAATAGACATAGATACGATAATAAGTTAGATCATCAAACTAATTGAACGCTTAAGCTGGTTGGTAAAATGTCAAAATTTTTTAAAGATAAATTGTCATCATGCTTGATATCGATACAATAGATATGATTGAATGCATATATATTTTCAAATCATACCTACTAACATTTCTCAATATCAAATAAATCAATCTTTCGTATCAAATAAATATATCTTTATATTTAATAAATATTTAGTTGGCAGTATTCAATTAAATGTTTATTAAAATTGACTATATTTTTTTTCAATATGAGATTTGTTAAAAAATATGAAGTTCCAGCCAAAACCGGGAAGATGGAAAGATAACCGTGTACAAAAGATAAATTCCGATTGAACATGACAATATTCTTTCACAAACTATTTCTCGAACTACATTTGCGTCTAACGGACGTCGTTATGCAAACCGGATAACTCGCCGTATCGGCGTGTACGCATTCGACGCAACGCGCATAATGTTGAGTGCATACATTTATACGTAGAGACAGACCGCCCACGTGCTGCCTGACAATGCTTTAATTTGTCGTTCGTTCATGGTACACGCCCGCACTCTTGCACGTGCAGGGCACACCTACGGTCTGTTCTACCCGTTCGAACGTGTGCACGAATTCACTTGGCAAAATGGTATTTTCGAGGCAACGAGAATAATCGAGATTGCTTCCCCTCTTTGCAAAATCGATTCCTTTCAACCGATAATTATTGAGCGGCTTTTATATGAAAAAATAAGAAAACGAGAAGAAAAAAGAAGCTGCCGAATCGCGCGGTGAGAACAAATTTGCGAAAAATGATGAGACTTTATTTACAGAGAAAAGTTATATTTAAATTAAAGAAATCGTTTCTTTTCGTCGATTTTTTTCAAATTGAAATGAAAATACCTTTGAGGAAAATAAAAAAAAACTGACATGATTTTTAGAAATAATATTCAAAGCAAAGAAAAATTTATTTGATTTAAAAAATGACGTTCAAATCGAAGAAATATTTCTTTAATCATAGCAGTGTATAAAGTTCTTTGATTCAAATAAATTTTTTTTAATTTCGAAAAAACTTTTTTCTGGGTGCATTCCATTACGATTAATTTACCGTTTCCATCCCTTTCGCGCGGTCGTTTCAATTGTGTTTACATCCATTCCGTCCGTCGGAAGTTAGTTACGAGACTTCTGAGAGAGTATCTATCTGATGTGTACACCAGAAACTTCGAAACGGCAGACGCATTCGCGACAGCATGATTATCGGTATCAGGTGCATCGAGCATTATGCGCATCCACGTATAATTAGTATAGAAACTCGCGTTTGCGATGCGTTCGTGCGTGAAGTCGACGAAGGAGTGAGAGAATGAGAGAAAGAGAGGGAGGAGAGGAGAGGAGAGTGATACGTGCATTGGGAAACGATTTCGGTTACACCGACCCAGAGGAATCGACGACAGACACAGCGAGGTGATGAATTATTCTCGCAGGAACGTGGAATTGATTGCTTACAATGTCGCCATACGTGACGCGATTCTGCGAATTCAACGATACATCCGAAACAATATATATCGCCTAATCCCGAAAGCAATTCCGATAACGTTGAAACGACGAAATATACAAGCGTGTACATTTCCATGTCTGTCCGTTTTTCATCGAATATATCATTTACTCACATAATCTAATATAATTATCTATCGTATAAAGACGTCTCTTAAAAATATAATTGAGAAGCCAAATCTAGCTTTTTCATCAACATTTTATTTCAGAGTTGGTGAAATTTAATTTACCGGTCCACGCGATCGAATATAAGCAAGACGTAATTGAGTTTGGAATTTCAGCGGAGTCTTTATATTCTTCGTAAAAAGCTATCTCGGAATAAACAGCGCTTTAAAAAAAAAAAAAGAAACGTATGATGAGACATAATATGGCTCCCGCGTTAAACTATCGTCAATGCAGATACTTCAATATTTAAGCGCTGTTATGTTCGTGTTACAATGTTTCCAAATTCACGAAACCTTCATCTGTGTAATCCCTTCGAGGTGTCAGAATTACGATCTCCAGTAACGCGAATGAGATATCAGGCTATGAGTTGATCGATCGAGACAGAACAAATATTGAGAGTGAAAAGGGTTGCAGGGGGTTGAGAAAAGCAAAGGGATAGAAAGATGGAAATGAAGAAGAACGTAAAGTACAGGAGGGTGTAATTTCCCGAGAAGCGAAGCCAACGAGGTCTCGCGTAATTGGTTCGAAGGGTCGGTCTTTATATATATAGCCGTGAAGCCGCGTCTCTTGAAACGAGAACGAGACGAGACGGGGCGAAAAGCACGTTTCGCCAAATGCGTACGGAATTTCCATGTAAATGCCGCGCGACGTAACGCTTTCACTGCTCTGCCTTACCTCGGGAACGATAATAATCCATTCTCCCCCCTGTTACTCTCCCTCTCCCCCTTCCACCACTGCTAATGAATAATTCATATTCTGCTTCGGATGCTGCATTGTTGAACTGGCGAGTTAACAATGTTTCGCGCAACATTTAAACGACCCAGTAATTTTGATATTACAAGTTGACGCAACAACGTTCGATACGAGAGATAATTAAAATGTAATTGCATATATAAAATGATGGGAATGTCGCGTTATGGTTATCGCTATTTGGAAAACTCGTGCGGAGGATGAAAGCGACGAGAACGTCTCGTACATAAATTGCTCGCAAGACTAATACTTCCGTGACCGTAGAAAATTGGCATAATGTATAAATTACCTCTAACAAGCCTTGTTCTATAAACGTAACAATCTCTAGATTATCAGTCTATTATCTATCGACAACGATATTTTATTATTTTTTTTTAATATTAGTCATTGAACCATCTTTTCGTATTAAAAATATTGCTGACATTTTAAAGAAAATTGAAAATATATTTATAAATTATATACTAATGTTACGACAAAAAGAACTTCTCGTGATTATCAAGGCAGATCAACGAATACAGTTCAAAAATATGTCGCTTCTGACATATGCACTGTTAAATATCAAGGGAGCACTGGTAATTCAATCTCTTGAGTTAAATAACATTTTATTATTTTTAACGTTCATGTGTGTCGAAATGTAAATCAATCCATTTCTGTGGTTAGTTTCAAAGTAAACAATGTCTATATTAATGTATGCACTTAATAAATAAAATTTAAGTCAATTTAATACACAGTTTCATGAGTTAAATTGTTTAACTTCATATTTTAATTAACGATCTAGAGGCAGTGGCAATCTATAAAAATGGTTAAAAATAAACTAAATTAAGTATAATCTGACATTATAAATCTAATAGTGCACCACAGTTCAAATATAGGCGTAATTATAAAGGGTCAGCCATTGACAATCCCTCGCCATCTTCTCTTTTGCATCGCCCTTTTTATTTTTTCAGACGTAATTACCGTGAGACATCAACGTTCTTGGTGCGACACAGGCCGCTTGGGGTTGTATTTTCAGCAATGTGTCATCCGACACGCGCTTACGCCAGTCGTTTATTTTTGCGACGTATATAGCGCTCGTGAAAATAAAAAGAGACCCGAACGAGCAGTGGGATGTCGACGAGGACCCAGGATGCAAGGAATTATATCGACGACCGCGAGAATGCCACTTTAAAGAACTGTGGGGTCTAGTTATTTTATTACCACAAGGTCCACCACGTGATATCCCCAATTTGCATTCACAGGAAGAAAGATCAACTTTGAATCTTTCCGTTCGTAGGACGATTTTGAATCATTCTCTAAACTCATATAAATCAATGTTTCCTAAATTCTTAATTCAAAATAATCTTTTAATGTATTTTATACACTAAAAAAAAAAATGTAATCGGATCCTATGTGCTCCTACTCAACTTTTGTTTATTTTTTGCTGAGGTTAAAAATTAATAATTGATAGTCATATTCAAAAGAGGGAATATTTCTGAATGTTAATAAAAAATAAGAGACATTTCCAAATATTTATATACTGCAATAAGATTAAAAAAAAAGTAGCATTCTGCGCGTACTGGGTACATATGTATCTAATATAAGTATATATTTCCCCTTTTTTGTAAAAAAAAGATTTGTAAAAAAAAATAGAAAATAAAATGATCTAATGTTACTTTTATAAGATTATAAGTTCATTATTGACATGTATATTATAGAAGTAAAAATGCACAAAACTATTTTCCAAATAATAGACTTATATACTTATTTATTTATCTACTTATCTACTTATGTCCATGATGTTTAATAGGTGAATTAGAATGATCTGAAATAACAAAAGTACCTAAAAAATGTTATAATCGATATAGGTACATTCGGTATTGCTTAATTGGCTATATTGTTTCTATGTTACGAAGAATGTTTTCTCTTCGATTATAAATAAAACCTTATTACAAAAATACAAACTAAATACAGTGTTGTAAATACGAGATTATAATAAAATGAACTAAGAAATTAAAAACTATTCGTAGTAGTTATAGAAAGCAATTATTTGCTTACATTACATCGTGACATTTTGCATTTTCCTTTATTAACAGAATAAACAAATTGATGCAATCAAGTTGGATAGCTTGCAAAACATATTAGTGTTATTGAATCCACAGTGTAATTACAACGAATAAGACATCTAAACGACTATATTGGGTATGATTACCTTACTAAATTTTAATAAATATTTGTTCAATAGTACTAATTAAATATTTACTAAAAATAAATATATATTTATTTCGTACAAGAAAAACATTAATATAATTTAACTCATTTTTTTATTGAGTAAATATTTATTTACCGCAAATAAATGTTTAGTTAATACCATTGAAAAAAATATATTTTAAGATTCAATAATTTTTTTTCAGCGTATAATAATTAAAACCATATAATTAATGTTATTGATTATTATGCAAACACTAAAATAAATTGTTTCAGTAATATTTAATAAAGAGATAAATATGTCTCTAATAAAAATCAATATAAAAGTAAAAAGTAAATATGTTGAGAATTTATATTTTACAAATGAAACACAAAAGAATTACAAATACAAAGAATTGAAAAATCGGATAACTCAATACTAAAGTTGACATAGATTCGTACAATGATTTATGCAATCAAATAATCAAAAATATAATCGATAAATAATCCAAATAAAGCATAAAATAATCGCAATAAACGTCAGCAAATAAAAATAGATAAATTCAGCATTCGTTATCAGCGAAATATACCAGCTAAATCAGTATTTAAGATTTTGCTAAATCATGACTTCTGTTAAATAATCGAGAATTCGCTAATGAGTTTGACTCGAAGTTATTTGAAGAATTTGACGTTGATTTTCTTGAACTCAGACTATAAAAAGGTAACTAGGAAGAGATCAGAGATTCCAGGAATATTCACAGTGAGACGATGGGAGATAATTTTATTTGGTTTCGTATAAAGTCAGAAACCGCTGTGTTATTCCAAAATCGCAAAAAACTCGCCGCGATAATCGTGTAAAAAGACAGACGAAACTTTTGAATTATTCAGAAGCCATCTCGAATTGGATATTTTCCTGATGCTCCAAACTTCATCGACGACAATCTGTTATCCTTCAATTTAGACTAAAAACGTGGCACTAACCGAAAATCCGATAGCAACGTTCTGGCACAATCGATTTTACGTAGATTCTCTAAATTGGAATTTAATTCGTCCACGTTGTTAAATCAACTGATGCTATAATCACTATTAGTTTATTACGTGATGCACGTAACTATGAGCATTCATGTTGTATTCATTATCGCTTAAATTTAATATCGATTAACATCGATATTTTGCAATATAAAGTTGCCAATCAGTGCATTAATAAATATCCGTTGTGATGAAAATGTGTTGAGTATATACTAGAATTATTATATCTGATATTTTTCAAATGTCGACAAATTAGAGACGAAATGTCGAAAATATTTAATATCAAATGCAAATAATATTAAACAGTGATTTATCAATATTAAAAACGTTAGTAATATTATACACATTCTATTTTCGGTCGCATTAGTATTCGATGTTGTTAAAGTATCTATATATAAATAAATCTGTTTTCTGAATTGTATACACTTTTACTTTAGTTTAAAACAGATTAACAAAAAAGTTTATATGACAAAATTTTGTGTTTCAAATTATTACGATATATTTAAAAATATCAAACTCTACAGCGTTAGTTACATCTTATTAAATATTAGAAGAACTACACCAAAAGATTTTCATTGATTAATGAACTAAAGACCGTTTTCTATTGGCTGCCTAGAAGAATTTGTTCGTGAACATGTGCGGCTATCATTGAAGCGTCTTAAAGATAAACAAAAATGTCAAGCCTAAAGATGGTTATTTGAATATCATTATTATTTTTGTATTTAAATAAGATATAATTAACAGTCCAAAATTTGTTTTTTTTTTTTGTAAATATACTATTACTAATGATTTGATAAACACAAATTTTTTCGTTATCCTGTAGGTATATGTTTAATATTTGACAAAAACAAGAAAGTTCTAGTACAAGAATAAAAACATAAATCTATTATATCTAATTGGCACATCTTAATGGAAAAAAAAATGCCGCAAGTACTCAATATCGCGGTCAAAGGTGGAAAAAAATTGTAACCAATCGAACTTAAGACAGACTTTCGGTGAGTACAAATCAGGAAGAACAGAACGAAGAAACAACCGCGCCTAATGAGAGCTCGAGTAACCTAGAGAACGAGAGAAAGGAAGATAAATAGACGAGAGGTAGGCCACGGAGGAACGTAAAGAAATGGAGCTAAGAAATGGCCTCTTGAGGATTAGAATGAATTCACCGCGGACGAAGACCGCGATTCTCAGCTTGGATTATGCCCCTTTCACACGATCCATTTGAAAAAGTCTTTTATTAATTTTTACAAACAAATAGATAAAATAACATTTCGTTTTGTACTGCTGTGAAGAATTATATTCTAAATTAATATTAATTTAAACAGATCCGGATTTACACAATGCTTTTATCGATAAATGCGGCGTGTTTTTATTTCTGAAATTCTAATAATATGTGTAACGTGAACTATATATGCGCTAAATGTACACTAACATTATTATAAACGTATTCTAAATATAGGCTATGAATTATTTGGATATTTCAATCTCTTCTTTTATACGTATATCTGGCACTTTTGTATAATTATATAAAATTGTCTATACATAGTATGTTATAAAAGATTAAAGAATGCATTTCAATTTTATAAACATAGATTATTACGCAAGTATTTCAAGTATTTCACATAAAATTCTATCGCGTATTTTAGAGCGTAACATAGACTTTAAACCAGTGGGAGGTTACCGTCCTCTTCCATCGGAATCACCACGATCCTTTTCTTCCTCCTGAGTCAGCCTTTCTCCCATTCTCACCCCCTCACGTCTCGCACTATTCCGATGCGATTCCTCTTTTTCTTCTTCTTCTTCTCCTTCTTTCTCACCCCTTAAATTGCTCCATGGCGGTTCAGACGGTGCCGGCAACGTGTCTTTTGTCCGTGGACCGGTTTCTGCCGGTTCCTCGAACCATTTATTTCCCTCGTCCCTCGGCTATATATGACTATATACTCCTTCTCACTTCGCTTCTCCTCTCGCGTCCTCTCCCGTAACTCGTTCTCCCAATACGTTCCTTCGTCTTCTCATGTCGTTCCTTTTCTCACTGCATCTTCCATCGCCTACTACCTCGTCCTACCACCCTCGATTGTATTACACCCTTTTTTCGGCCAGAGTATCGTATCACTGGCCGGTTCTTGCACTCGAAATAACGCCCCGATTCCTGGCAGCTTCCCGAGTCCATGAATGAACGCGGTCGAATCGCTTAGAGGCATGGAGGAGACGAGGAGTCACCGAGCCCGGCTTGTCTGACCTTCGCATGGGTCGATTCGGTGCGCATCTATCGACGACGACCCCGTTTGACCTCGCTTCATCGACCACGCCGAAGACCTGGACACTGGGTCGACAGAACTATGCGATAGCTCACGACTACATAGGCTCTTCCGCCTTGGCGTCGCGTCGATGTACAAGACATGGAGAGGGAGAGTTATAGTTATTGGCCTCGATAAATGCCGGTTTATTGACGATGCTATTTCTTATATGTGTATCCCGAGCGAGACACTTCACCAACTTTGTGCGATGTCACGCATATTCCTAGATTAATGTTCTCGAGAAATTAAACACAAATAATGTTTCTCTGCACTGAGAAAAAAAAAGTCGAAATATTTGCAATCAAATGTCATATGTGACGTTTTCCTTGATATTTATTGGTTATAATAAAAAAAAATTTACTGTGATGACAAAATATATATTTCTGTGAAATATATCTCATTAACGGTAAAAAAATAAAACGGATGATTTATTTGTTAGGAATAAAATTTTATTTCGCCGTATTCAAATGAGGATTTATTTCAGTGAAATAAATTTCATATCACATAAATAAATTTTTAAGTATTTTTCTCAGTGTGTTATGTTGAATATATAAAACGTGTAATTTATTCAGATCGACTAAATATATTTCAAAAATTCCTTCATAAATTTGAAGATTATATTTCTGTAATGGTAATCATTATGAGTTATATAATCTTTTAATATTTGAATTTAAATGATTTTTCATGCATCATGCATCATCATGATAACCAATAAAGCTTAGGAATTTATTGTTAAATTACGCTGCAAAAATTTTCAATCGCTCGTGACATGAAAATTATTGACATCCTAATGAAAGAGAAATGTTTGCATATTAATTAAAAACAATACCTACGCGCCATTACAGATTTTTTTTAATTAATGCAGATTATTCTTTGATATAGAAATCTAAATATATATAACTTGAAAAATGAAAAATCTATGACAGAATTTCAGATATGACACGTCTCATTCTGTTTTGTATTGGAAATAGTAATGGTATTATTTTCCTTAGCAACAATCAGTTTTTACGCACTTCCTGCGCCCTAACTCGCGATGTTTACGAGCGCTTGTCGATGTACAACACGACGCGAGTGCGATATCACGGTGCTTTTATCGCGCTTTTATTATGATACCCGAGACGCCAGGGATCGCGTTGTTAAATCAGAACCCTTTCGTTCGTCTTGTTACGCGCGCGCGAGGACGAGATTGCTCGATCGATTGGTGAAACGATCCCCCCGACAAACACAGGTAAGAATGGCACGTCGAATAAGACCGTGGTAACGGCTATCAGAAACCGAGCGCCGGATAAGCTTTTACTATCCGATAACGATTAACGGCCATCGGTTGCGATTGTGCTGACCTGACCCGAGTATCGGTCGACCGACCGATTGCGTTCATCGACTTAAAAAGATTTATCGGCGCATGGCGTCTGCTTCGAGTTCATCTCTCGATGAAGTCGGAGAAACTACGATGCTCTGCTACGAAAGTTCACTACCTTTGGAACACGATTAAAACAGTATTCATCAGCGCGCAAATACCGCACCACTTCCACCCCAGAGAGAAATTAGCGGGGCAGACATTCCGCGAACCGACTAATGAATTTCGGGCAACCGAGCTATTCCCGCACTTCCTACGAGAGAGAGTTTCTCTCCATTTGCGTTCTCATTAAATCTCAATTTCAAATAGCACGTCACTCGCGATTATCCCCAGTCGTTTCGAGAGAAGTTCCTCGCTTTCGGAATTGACTATCATTTACAGAAAAATCCGAGAAACTTAAATTTCTGAAAAGTTCTTTACTTCGAAATCAATAATAAATTTAATTACTTTAAATATCGTAATATAAAATTCTTGGATACAATTCCTTCAAACACAATAATGTTAAAACGTATAATAACATTAATAAATGTTTATATGTTGTATTTTAAATAAATATTTGATAAAACGTGGTTCTTTGATTTTTAGCGAATGACAGTTAATAATAGCGCGATCACATATTTTGTAGATATTCACTGATTAATACCAAACTCACTAATTAATACCAAAACCCTTTCTCGTGATAAAATAATTTTTTTAAATATAAATTGAGAATAACCCGTAATTGTGCATGTATCGATGTTTCAAGAGAAAAGTTAAATCTCGAAAGTCACTTACCTTTTTCGAGCTGCTGCGATATCGGGCTTTGTACCCTCGGAGTTGTCTGTAACTGCGCTGCGTTTCCTGGTCGCCTTCGAGGCCTTCTTCCGGGTCGTGGCTAAATAATCAATAAAAGAGACAAATTATTTTTTTAATAATTAAATAAAGAGAATTAATATGATGTAAGAAGTAATATAAATATAACAATTTATATATATAAAAATACAATTACACTGAGACATAACTTTTGTAACTATAATTACTTGCTACTACAATTCATGATCATTTTCGATTGTCAATATATATATATATATCTGTTTTTAAAAATATATTGGATATATAGTATATTGGATATATATTTTTACTAACATCATAGCAGCAATAATCACAATAATATGCAAATATAGTTACAGATACCAAACATTTTTTTCTCAGTGTGCAAACGTAACTTTTTATTGATCATTCAAACATATAGAAATATTTTTACAAATTTTTAGTAATATTTGACAAGAAAATAAATTTTGAATAAAAGTAGAGAGATTGTGCATTTATAATCGCGACAGTAACTGGCGCGCAGTTTATATAACTGAAAGGTATTTAAAATTTACATAGAAATATTATTAAGCACTTAATCTAGTCTCGATCGTGTTTGGTACTTTCTTTCTTGTTTGATTTAAAAGTAGATTGATCTACTTAAATAAACGCTAGTATTATTCTGATTTTTAACGAAGACAAATCACAGACATAGATTGAGCATCGAATAGCTGATACATCGCGTGCAACGAAAATGTTTCCATGCTTTCTTTCAGAATCAGCTGACTGTGGGTTAAAATAAACGATTGTACCGATTTATTATAGCTCGACCGATCACGCAGATTACAGACACGCCACGGACATTGCGGCTCAACTATAATTATACACTGCGGCAGAATCGATTTTCGACGATTACAGAACTCGTCAAAATAATAATAACCTTATAATAATATATAAAGCAGTAATGAACAACACATAAAAAATAATGTAATAAAGACTTAAGAAAAATCGCTAAAGTGTCTTCCCTTGTTTTCAGGAAACGCTTGTAACAAATATCTGTTTATTTAAAGTGGAAATAATGTCGGAATTAAGAATGTCGTGCTGCACCACTATGCGGTGGAAACGCAAGAAATAATCGTCGTTTTAAACATCTTTAACGTATAACACAGATAAAAGACATTTGCTACATCTTTCAGAACAATCGATAGCACGTGTGACATTCGTGCAACTTTTGCAATGGGTAAAGTCGCGCAGCCAACCGCAAGACTTTATACACTCTCAATGGCTCGGGGTCTCTATCTCCTTCCCACATCATTTTCGTCGTCGTCGTTGTATTTCATTACTCTTCGTCCTTGCTGCGCAATGTGTGGTACGTATGTACGTATATACCCGCAGTCAGATAATCGTAACAGTCCGAGTTCTTCGTCGTCGCTCGTAAAGTCACTAGCACCCGAAGAACAGCGCGGAAGGAACGAAGCGGACCAGGACAAGACGGGTTACCGTCTTTGTTTAACTGCCGCGTTTATTGCCGCGGTGATAAACGGACGCGAGCGCGCTTCAAGATAAACGTGAGCGAGCAAATGTCTCGTGTATACACGAGAAACGATGACCAAATTTTAACGACACATTCTACGAGTTTGGAGTCTAATGTTCCTTAGCAAGACCCTCAAGAGGCATTGTAATTAAATGCAAAATTACAAACTAACACTTTGAAAGACTAAACTCTAAACAAACAGCAGCGTTTTCATGCTATCTTGAGAAGAGGTATTTTATTCTCAATCGCTCGGAATTCATTGGTTCTTTTTCAAAATTTTAGTCGAGCTTGTTGTTAAAACTATATAAGATAGAAAGGAGAGAAGTCCTATTACAGCCCTCCTATTACATCCTATTACAAACCATGAAATAATGTACCGTAACATAATACTGCAGTGCACAGCAATGAAAAGAAAGGGAACGAAAATAAGTGCAGACTAAATTACCGGAATCTGTCGTGTCAGGGTATTTCAGGTATCTCTTAATAAAATCCTAGACTTCCGCAAAAATGAAGTTAGGTCTTGAGAGCGCTTCGCTAAATTACTGAAATTTTTTACATCAAGTTTCCTCTCCGGGATATGACGCCGTTTGGCATATTGTAATCTTCCTCAGCATACCAAACACGATCACCTCGCATGGTTACACGTTTTCCGTAGGTCGTAACGCGATAGAAACAAACGCAAATATGAAAGTAATTTCAGAGAATTAATATTCTTTTTTACGTTATATAAATATCGATCCAATATTTTATCAAATGTATATTAATTCTATACTTCTAATTTTATTTTTCATTTATAACTTCATAAATAACTTTCAACAGTAATAAAATTAACATCTTTATCTAGTTTTTACCTCAATATGTGATATATCTCCTTCTTTATCAACATTAATAATAAAATATACTTTAATTTTCGTTACAAATTAATATTATATGTATAACGCTACTTCAATTACATAAATATTAGTCACAATCGTTACAATAAGATCGCCAATGATGTTAATTCTGGCGCAGAAATGCCGGCAGCAAGTACTAATAACATAATAAAAACTTCGACATTTAGATCTAAAGTATTCTGAAGTATTACGTCATCATATGAAAGCGCGACAAGATTTCCAAAGCCATGACCAGAGAATCAAGAGAAATTTCTCGAATTAATATTACAGAAAAATTCATTCGGCATTCCTCGCTGTGCACAGGTCACCCTTTGTTGGCTGCATGCATTTTCGCATTTCTGTACGAGAAAAGAGAGCGAGGTTCTATGAGACGAGACGCCGCGTGCGCGTTCGTGCGAAAGAATCCACCCTCTCGTATATATTCTGCCTCTCTTCTCCTCCCCCTCCCCCCCTCTCTCTTTCTCTCCCTTGTGTGTGTTTTATTGCAAATTGAGGTTAAAGTCTCTGGCACAGAGCCAGGCATTTCACCTAGGCCGTTGCATTCCGGCAGATACACATGAGCGTTATGTGCTTGCTTATGTGTCTCGCGCGCGCACGAGAGCATCTCGATCACGTATATGCGAAGAGAAGAGCTCTTACGTGCTGCCTGCAGGCTCTGAAGTACGATTCACATATACATATATGATACGTGCCTGAATAGAGAAAGTCTCTCGAATTCGAAGTATTTTTTTTTCTTGATCAGAATGCCGAGATGCTACTTGTCTTCGAATTTCAAGCGATTGAAAATAAAAATGGACTCTCCGTCCATCAAACTCGCGATGAAACAACGTGACCAAGTTTCATGAAATGAAAAAATAGTGAAATTTAACTATTTATATAGATTCAGAACGTACAATTTCAGAGAATTAAATCAAAAGAGAATTTAATTAAATACTAGAACATTGCAATAAAAATTTTGTCAAAATTTTTCTAAAAATTCCTCCGATAAAAAATTATAAATAATCTAGAAACAGAATTATTAACAATTTTGTGAAATATTTAGAAAAAGAAGTAGAAGAAATATAATATTATGTTAATCAGATCCATGTTATCTTTTTACGATATAAAAACAAAGCAAATGTAACCACGCTTTTGAACAAGATTTCAATATAGGCATCAATAAAGTGCGTATCCGTGAGGTAAAAATAATTCAGTATATTAGATCGTCACATCAGTGGGTTTTATTTTTACACTCGCAAGTCTCGCACACGAGATATAAATAGTGAAAAAATGAAAGAAAAAGAAATGATTGCGCGACAACGACGAATGATATTCCATAATATCATTAACGTACGTCGAGATAATAGCATCTTCGTTGCCGACGGATATAGATAGACACATTACGTGCGGACAGCATCTTTTTCCGGCATATGCTAATCTAATTAATGATTGCACGGAAACCAGCTTGTGGTGTGTAAGCGACATATGTGTGTGCATGCATGCGAATGCAAGCAGCGGCGTATTTATTACGATTCAGAGTCCTCGAGATTTGCTCTTTATCTCTGCTTTTTTTTTCTCTTTTTTATTGTCCACGAAGCTTTTAAAATATCAATTTTCGATAATTATATTTTGCATATTTAATTTAAAAAAATATGCACGTTATTATATACGATTTAATATTAATTGCTACAATAATTCAAGTTTTTCATGCACAAATTCATTTTTTATCAATGCCCTAAAGCAAACTGAGCAAAATAAGTGTAAATATTTGTAACATTCTACCTTTACGGTACAATGGTAATTTAAATTGAATATTACGATGAGCAAACAATTCTCTCTCTCTCTCTCTCTCTCTCTCTCTCTCTCTCTCTCTCTCCTATACATATATTTATTCTCTCATCAGATATTATATTTGAAAAATTTATATTCTTTTTTATTATAATTTAATGTAATATAGAAATTAGTTTCACAACAGTAATAATAAAAAAACTTGTATATTTTACTGTAAATTAAAACATGAACATTTCAAACACTGACCAGAAGACATATACATAAAGAGACACAGAGGAATATCATTGCTAAAAAAAATTATTTGTTTTTTTTAAATAATAGTTATTTTTAACAAGAATCTTTTCTTGATGATAATTTTAAACTTACAAATTAAGAAAAATACCTTTATACTTATTACAAATTAAAAAAAATTCATTATTATTTATATTCTAAAGAAGAATTTTTTTAAGAATAAAATTTATCAAAAAACTTTATTTAACAAACAACTTTAAATAACAAATAAAATTGGTTTCAATTTAATAATTTTGAATTGAACACTAAACTTAAGATTTAGAATATAAATTTGGAATATAAATTTGATGTTTATGATAAACTTACAAGATTTGCGGATATATGAACTTTTGAAAATTACTTGAAATAAGTAATTATTATTTGTGTATATATTTTTCTATATATACAAAAACATATATATGCAAAAACATATAAATAACAAAATCTCTTAGCTAACTAATACGAAATGCAAGATGTGGATAAAACTAAATTATCTTGGCGCTCGATAATGAGCCAATTAGGAGGCAAATTGCGTTTCAACTAGAAAGAAAATTATACATAAGAACTGTAACGCGACACGTGAATCGTTTATGAGATAATAAGACAAGCTGATCGATTGAGCGATTGAACTGTGCGATGTAGTTAGATAAACCAATATTAAGTATGTGCATAATTATTTCCGGATAAAATTTATTGATGAAATGTGATAATCTTAGCAGCAGGTGAATATAATTCATAAATGTTTCGTATTTCACTTTGAGAATTTAGCTATTTATTTTTACTCATCATCTTCAACAGGTTTTATCAACTCTTTTGATCGCCAGGAAGTCATTAGTCCCCTTTTATGACCTCTATAATCTTCTCGAGCTGCACGTTTTTTTTCCTCTAATCCGAATCGCCCTCGTCCTGTCTCGTTCACCCGCTTGCTCTCTGATACCGTTCTACCAGCTTATTAATCCTGTTTTTCGTTGCTCTCATTTTCTGACGTTACAACGAGGCGTGCCGCGCGTTTCACGAATCACCGAGATGCGTCGTTATCCTTTATGGCCAACATTATAGCAGGTAGGGCGTGCAGGAAATGGTAACGTTACGCCAATGGCACGCACATGCGTGCACACACCTACTGTACATGAGTGTAATCTGGACGCTGCACGCGTATAACCCATTATACGTATCGCGCTACACTCCGCATGCACACGCACACATGCATATTTTGTCAAGCGGACGAATGCACTGAACGTCGCGATAAAATCCAGTCGACCAGAAAGACCAGGCCAACTCGCTTGTTCACCGATTTTTACTGGCTTCCTATCGCGACCAACCGGTTCGGGGGAATACCGGTCGTTCCTTTCTACCTACGAACCGATTTACCAGTGCAGGTGACCCCTTTAAGTCCACTACTACTTTGTCCATTTTTCGTTCATGGAAACTGCTACGTTGTGTACGTGCGACGTTTTTCAAATAAGACTTAATTAATGCTATTGAAAATGTCAGATAAACTCTTTGAAACCAATGATCAATTCTTTTTGGCAATTCTAAATAATACATCTA
>Ga0157364_1002979_pt1 | contig 16213 bp, 12 predicted proteins | sample AttsexASBM2_FD_111476 | JGI IMG/M metagenome (GOLD analysis project Ga0157364, IMG submission 111476) | Fungus gardens microbial communities from leaf cutter ant in Ribeirão Preto, State of São Paulo, Brazil - Atta sexdens ASBM2 | ecosystem: Host-associated > Fungi > Mycelium > Unclassified ...
AGAGAGAGAGAGAGAGAGAGAGAGAGAGAGAGAAGCCAAGTAAGTCTCATGGGATTTTCAGGTAATAGAGTTACGCAGAAATCCACAAGGGGCGATAAATAAGCGGACCAGGGCGACTCTGAGGCCGATGCTGAAGATACGAAGGGACTCGACAGTCAGCGAACTCGATGAGCGTTTGAAGGAAGCGAAACTGACGAATAAAAAATTCCGAAAGCAATTGTTACAAAAGGATTCCGAGCTTCAGGTAAGCTTTTCCATTCATCAAACTTTCAAACGGCATTACTTCGTCGGAGTTACGAACTTGTTATACAAGGAACGTTAGTCTATTATCATAGAATCATCTTGTTCCTTCAGATTCTACGACGAATTTAGAATCTGTTTTAATGGTTAACATTAAAATTAAGCTCTCTATCGAAAGAATTAAGTTCAAGATAAAAATAAAGAAAAATAGAAAATGTATCATATAATATATTTTAAATTATAATTGTTTATAATATGTTATTCTACGTTTATCCCTGTCTAACAATCAATTTCATTATAAAATACCTCCTTGATAAAATATATACTATTTAATAAAACATCCATGTACTGGACTAATTTGAGGAAGATCGATAGCGAGTTTCGATTAACGGAAAAGCGAACGCACCATCCATCTTAATTCGGTTATATATGAGTAATCACGACGTCATTGCTGCTTCGTGCAGTATTCTCTGCGAATAATAATCTAAAATTATTTTGATGAGCTCTTAGTACGCTCGCTTGTTTAAGCAATATTGTTTAATCTATAAATGTTGAATTTATATCGAGCGTGTACATGGCGGCCATAGAAAATTATTTTATTATCTCGTATTTTACTTCAGGGATTTTTAAGGAGAATGGGCGAGGAAGTTGAGAGCGAAACGCAAGAGACGGTCGATACATTGCCGGTCCCGAAACCAGAAGAAGCTAAGAAGGAAGGTAAAGGTCCGTTTTATTCAAAAGAAGTTGTTATATTTATTAAATAAAATTAAAAACGCAGAATTGCACAGTATTCCGAAGTAGTCATTATTAATTAAAATATATTTTGGCTTTAATTACATTTTTCTCACATAAAAAACAATTTTTTGAAAATCTTTTTTTTTTAATATTTTAAACTACAAGTTTTATTTAAAACAAAAATTATAATGGGTGAATCGCAAACTGTGCGCCTATTAATGCGCGATATTTATAATTTTTGTTTACTTATTGGACAGGACCGTCGATAACCACAGAGACGACTGATGTTTCAATGTCAATGTGTAGCTTGAACTCGTCAACCGTTTCGCAGCCAGAGGGTGATTACGTCAACGTGGATCAAGTAGCAAAGTACGTCGTAACGTTTGACATCAAATTCCTTTAGATCTAAACCCTTTAACGAAACGTAGTTAAATTCGCTATTGCATATAGACGAATTATTTACTTCGATTGATGATTGATTATTGACATTAAATAGTAATTTCGCGACATATAAAGGAAATTTAATAAAAATACAGTTCAGAAATGTGTTTTGTAATCGCAATAAACACCATGTCATTAAAATCACTTGTAATTTTATCTTGTTCTTTTTATATTTTTTCAAAATTTAAGCAAGAAAGAGTGAAATTTTTAACTATTTCGGTAATCCATTTACCCTGCTGACCATCTCCCGGAAGTCTCCGGTGCACCCTATTTGCCGTCCAGCCTCAGGGTAGTCGCGTGGTGCTTGTTTTAGGAAAAGGGCGTCCCTTTCGAAGGCCACGTCAATCATCATCGACAACGAAAGAGTGGCTATGACGAGCCAGGCGATCGAGGAGAGCTCTTCTCCAGGCGCTGAGGCGGCGTTGGACATGACGCCGCCGTCGCTATCGTTAATAACAACGACGACAACGGCGATAACAACGACGACGATGACGCATGTGAGGCATACGTGTGGCGCGGACGCATTGCGGCGCAAGAGCATCCCCGACGAGGTGGGCAAGGACAGCGAACCATTATTGAAGCGCCATAGGACCCCGGAACCTCTGCCGACCGACGCTGTGACCACGCGATACAGTTTCGTGCCACCGGTCGTCGAAGAGAGCGACTCCGTGATCCTGGAAGAAACTGAGATCGCGAGACACGTGTGCCGCGTGAGGAGGAGGAGCAAGGACGAGCGCAGGGCGAAGCTCTCGACGCCGCCGCCGACCAAGAACGTCTCCTTCGGCGAGCTCCACGAACAGAGTTACATCGAGCACGTGATGCCATTTTCATTGCAATACGTGCCGAATCATCGGCATGCCGGTAAGAATCGGTCCTCCGAGTACTTCTCCACGATTAGCATAGAAATCATCCAATAAGAGTCTGAACATGAGCCCTAGTTTTGTACGCAGATAATAGTTTTAAGAAAAATCTGCGAGAAGGACACATATTTACTATTTCTTCCTCTTTCTTATTCTGTTCTATCTTTTTCTTATTTATTTCTCTCTCGTTCTTTCTCAGGAATTGTTAAAACATGACGAACTAATCAGAAGTGGCTTTCTCAAATCCAGATTCTTATTAAAGGATCCTTAGTATGGTACACGTATATAAATAAAATTTATACAAAAAAATAATTTTTATTCTTTCAGTCGTTGCATACACAATCGTGAAATGTTTTTCAAAAATATAAATTTCTCAAACGTTGCGAAAATACGTATAAGAGCTTCAAAAAGAATTCAGATTTTACAAGCTAGATTGTATTTACTAAACTGAATAAAAAAAAGTTTGGTAAATATTCAGATCAGTTGAAATATCTTCAAGCTGAAAGCAATTTTTATTAAAGCAATTGATTTGCTTACTTCTATTTACGTAACATGGAGAAAAAAGAAAGAATTATTTTACGGATTGATTTTTTGATTTGCATATTTATTGAGCCTTTTTAACTTGAATTTTTTAACTTTATGAGTACGTACACTATATAAAATTTTATGAGTCTGTTTATTCTACAAGTCCAGCAAACCAACATACCAGACTAACTATTGTTATTTGAACAGCACGTCTGTGTTCCAACTTTATGATTGAGGTCGCTCGGCATCCGTATCCGAGATTTGATTTGTTTGGCTAGATTTCTCTTAGATATCTGTAGAACTTGAGACATTGTGCGCGGACGTGGAGCGATACGGCGAGTGTTCTGTTAACAGGGAAGTACGACGAGTCGATGTCGACGATCATCCAGCGTTCGATGTCGGAACGCACGCGGGAGAAGTGCCTGCGGCTGCACATCGGTAGCGGCCACCCCATAGTCGAGTGTTCGCACCGCGTCGCACGCCGGATGTGCCGGCACACGGGCTCGAAGCTGCGCCATCAGGCACGGCTCGAGTACGTGCAGAGCACCCCGAATGTGGCGACGATGCACAACGGCAAGCACGTCGCGGCGAATCCGCGCGATGGAAGCGGTGACGTGAACGGTACCGTCTCTCAGTTTCCTTCATTAAGCGCCTGTATACACTTATACAGCATCGGAAATTTGCGGAATACTAAACGTTCAAAGACGCACATTTATTCTGAATGCACGGAAAGAAGCAAGACACTGACAATTAGAAATCCTAATGACAAATCCTTTGACAAATCTATATCAGTTTTTCTATAACAATTAATCCTTAAACACGATTGGGTTTTTCATATTTTGCACATTTCTTTTTTTTCAAAAAATTAGGAGTGTTAAATAATAAAATATACAAGGTCTTTAAATACACAACCTTACAAATATTTTCTAAAAATGTTGAAGTATATGTAAGAAAATAATTAAATTTTTGTATACTGTTAAAGTAATTTGGGATACAAACGATGACTCATCATGTACAGCAAAAAAATCGGAAAATTATCGTATATACTAAGGATTAAATTTTACGGTTGCAAGAAGGAAATTCGCCAACAATTAGAAATCCTATTGATTTAACAAATCTATTGTCGTACAAACACAATCAGTCTTTCATAATAATTAAGTCTTGGAGTGGCATAAAATTATTGCAACATTTTGAGATACCGCAGATTTCTTGCTATACAAAATTAGTGTTGCATTTATGTCAAAATCTAGTACAAAAAATTGATTTCTCTATAATGAAAAAGATAAAAATTTTTGAGACATCAGATTAATAATGGAAAAGTCAGAGAGTAATAATGTTTAGTTGTATAATATATGTTATTAATTTGTTTAATATTGATTTCTTGATATTAAAACACTAAAATATTTTAAAATATTGATAACAAATAAATTAATTGCATTCGAGTCTATATGTATATATACACATACATACATACATATATATACATACATACACACACATATATATATATATATTGTATATGCTCAGCAGCTATCACATCTCGCGTGAGATGTAAATTAAAGATATATTTAGATTAAAATAGTACGAATGTTTAATAACGAAATGAATTGCCGCCAACAATTAATAAAGTATATAACATGTCTGAATAGCAGTATAATTACGCAGTGAAGTTATTGATATACGGCTAATTGAATGCATCGGATAATTACCTACCCAAGCCTCACGAAATATTCATACCTTCATTATTCGAGCGTTAAGGCCGATTAACAGAGCACTCTAATTCACATGAATGTACGTATATATCTATTCGGACATCAGCCTAATGCATTTCGTGGATTTTGTTGTATGTTTGCCTTCAAGAATGAAGGATATAGCAGAACAACAAGTTACAATAACGTCAAATGGAATGATTACCATAACAAGTGTTATATGTTTGGATAACGTCGAATGTGTTAGATTTTGATATGGATACATTAAAGTAGAGTCACGAACGCGTTGTTCTAACAGTTCTCGACCTTGATGTCCTCGGTTGCAGGTGGTTCCGCGGTGAACGTGTCAAAGATGTACAGCGCCGTATCGGATGGTGAACTGCTGGATCTGACAATTCTGCCGATCTTTCAGAAGCTCCTCACCGAGCGGCACAAGAGCACTGCCAGACGGGGCTATCGCTCGAATATAGCTAGTTGCCCGAATATATCCATCAAGTGCGACATCGTCGAGTACCTCTAACGGCCAAGCCGGCGACGACCTGACGACGCTTTCTCGGTTCTCCTTACCGCGCCGGCACGCGAAATCACGTTTCTCGTCACGGACATCATCGATCGTGTAGGACGTGTTAGATCGATTATTATCTAAGTTAATTATAGTTAATCTCGCGTTTCGCGAGCGTCTTTTAGATTGTTGCGCCCCGAGCGAGCGGTCGGCGACGTTGTTCGCGATAATGCATCGTTAAATCGAAACGTACATTTCAGATGGTTTTTACCATTTCGTTGATTTATTTATAAGAATGACGATGGACTTGGAATACCGTTATACCGCGCCACCGCAGCCGGGTTAATTAATTATTCGTTCCGTCTCTCGCGTCCTCGCTCTACTGCACTCGATATATCACGGTAAAGCGTGGACGAGGACAAAAAAAGAAAATTGGATAACGTAACGCTCTAATAATAATAATAATGCTCGAATCATGTAACTCTCTCAACGAGATACGAGAAAGACAACGGTCGACGAATAAAGGTAAGACTTTTTCTATAATACACACGAGAGATATTTTCTAAAGACGACGATTATTTAAGAGTAAGAAAAGGCGAAACGGAAGAAGAAAATATAAAACAGAAAATAAAAAGAAAATAAAGAAACGAATTCGAAGTTTAACGAGGTCTATCGCGAGCTCGAAGACTCAAAGTCACCGAAAATCCCATTATCTGCTCGTCTCACTCATCGTTGTTTGGTTCTAGACCTAAACGGAGTAAATGTATGGATTGCGCGCGATATTATCGAGCACACTTAGTTACTTGAACGTCAGTCAATAGATCTTGTATCTCATTAGTGACGCAGCATGTTACGCGACATATAACAAACATTGCAATGAAGCAAACGAGAGGGAAAAACTTGGTACACATCCGTGATATAGTACATGCAGTTTTGAAAGGAACGAAGTCGGGGTGGAAGGGAGGGACGGAAGTCGTCTGTCTATGTAATCGATATAGCGTATCGTTTTCGGGGAAGTGGGAAAGAGGGTAGGTAGAACCCTAGCAGCGAACAAATATTGTTTAAATATTTCCTAGTACGACCGAAGAATATTTTTGTGACGCGACTTTGAAACATTGAACTAGTTCTAGTTAATGCGGTTAATTAATTAACGAATATATACCTTCGAGATATTTACATTTACAACACAAATTACAGGAAAACATAAAAAAAAAAATACAAAAGATATTTGTTAGCTGCGGCAGATCGAAAAGTAAATTTTAACTATTGACTGTTATAGTGATTTCCAACTTGTAAAATATTCTTCGTTCATGATTGCGAGAACTCTTTGAAGAAATGAGGATTTACAAACGTCTCCGTCGGCTAACAAATATTTTACAAAGAGAGGGAGAGAAAGCGAGAAAGAAAAAAAGAGAGAAAGAGAGAGAGAGAGAGAGAGAGAGAGAGAGAGAAAGTGTGTATGTGTGTAAATATACAATCTATAAGGATTGTTAAAGCAGAGATATCGAGAATATGTTAATTAGGAGTGTGTCCGTTCTCTCCTTCGAGCGCCCGTTTTCACGAGGCTCGCCAAATCTCAGGCCGGAAGGCGGCAGAAGCGGTATTTTACAAATACTAAAAGTAAGTTTTCCCTCGCGTACATTTCTAAAATAAATAACTATGTGTTTGTAAATATATGTTACAAAGTAATGTATATTCATTGAATATTTCCTACATACACATACGTACACAGATGAATACACAGACACATATACACGTCTAACTTGGCACGTCTAGCCAATTCTAGGGGGTAATTATGTGAACGTTCACCAAGTATATTTCGTTCTCCGCTAGGGTGCTGTGTTCAAAAATACCTCGAGAAGTATAGCGGAGCATGTTAATAAAATGCCTTCGGGTATATCCCTAGAACTGATAATTATCGAATCGAATCGAATCAATGCATGCATTGTCAATTGCCTCATATCCTTTCGTTTCTACGAAGAGTAATAAAGAAATACGATTCCATTCCACGCGAATCACGATGAGGAGATTTTCGATTCAAGGTAAATCGAATTTGTACATCTCTCTTGCTCTAAGACGGGGTGACTTTATCATGCGAATGCGAATCACGGAGGAAAAATGTGTTGAAAGGTAAAATAGATACACTGCTCCTTTATGCGAGTGAAATTGAGTTTTCGTTATTTCAACTTGCAAGTGAACTCATTAAAAGTAGAGCTCACTGAGTATTTCCGTGAGATTCCTAAGTTTCCTAAGTTGTGAGGGTCTCAGATGACGCGGCCTAAGTCAACGTAACTTGTGACGTGTAATTCACAATTCATGACCAAAGTTAACCAGAGAAAGTCTAAGAAGAAAAGAATAAAATCTTTTTTTTAATGTGACGCGCAATTGTTCTCGTGTAACAGTACCCCGTTTTATGGCACGGTAGTTCCGTCGTGCAGCTCGCGTTTAAATATAGAGAGACACAACGATTTCAAATTCATCAAAGGCGACATCGCGACTCTCAATTAATAACGGTCTTGCGTCGTTTGAACTTTTAATAGATGAAACGACGCTCTAAACAACGCGATGCAATATATTCAGATAAATTAAGGATAATTTTATTTCCGGTCAATACCGGTCGCATGACGAAACATTCGACGCATTTATATTCGTATTCCTACTGTTAGAGCATGCTCTTAATATCCCGTAATAATTATGTAAGCCAGTGGTGTCGCAAGCCATGCCAAAAGTTTTTTACCAATCGTCGCGAAGAGCAAAATAAAGAGAGAAAAAAACCTGACAGCAATATATATATATATACATATATGCGACTAATGTATGCGTGCGTACAGCGAAGCCGAAGGCGATTATAAAGTAAGTGTGATTATAAAATAAGAGTTACGAAGCGCTCTTTCTTCGGGATACATACATCGGTGTAACATATACGGATGTATCTTTGTGAAAAATGGGCGAATTAAAAGTGATCGACTGGAATTCATTCTGTAAAATCCGATTGCCAGACTTCGAAACCGGAAGATTGGCGCTAAAACTTCGTAGTTCTCTTTCGACGTGTTTTTCGACCTCTTTTCGAAAAGAGAAAAGTTTCTTTTTCCGATTCTCTCGATCAAATAATGTAATTCGAGCAGTTAAATTTCTAATAAGATCAGAAATGGAGTTAACAAGGGTTGGATGTGATTTCGGAAACTCTATTCCCGCCGATTTCTTTTAATTCAAGGATTATAGGAAAATGCCTAAAAGGTATTTTATTATCAGCAAGCACATTTACTAGCGAGAAGTAACGATTATTCTGAGGGAAGTGATTAACATTTGTTAACATTGTTATCGACTTTTATATATTATTACTATTTACATCTCTCTACCTGTACATATATTTTCGCAAGAGACAATGCATGTATCGTCAATTATCACGCGTTTAAAATATCCATCGTACCTCCATTTCGAAGGAAAAGAACTCTGCAAAAAATAAGTAAATTTAAAGGGATTGTGGAGAGAGAGAGAGAGAGAGAGAGAGAGAGCTCATTTTGTGTGAATGAAATCGTGAACACAATGTCGCAGGTCGCGTTCCCGTCCTTTTAGCTCGCCTATTTTTTGCAGTAGAAGAGTAAAATAGTTTACGAGTGCACTTACGTGACGATCGAGGCTCGTCGTAATGTGAGAGATTGATAGCATGCCGGCGGATAAAGATAGGATTCTTACAAGTTACCGGGCACGTGTGATATCTTACTATCTAAAGTCTATCGAGGTAATTGCTGCGCAAGGCGAATCTTAATGTTCACCGCTGTCTACTCTCAATAAAGTGACTGTCATTCAATAAATTATTTACTTTTTTAATTTGACCGTGACAAAAAAAACAAGCAATTACATATGTATATTATATTAATATTTATAAATTATATATTTATATATACATAAATATGCTATTTAAAATACGCCGCATATATGTATATTACTTGAATTTTTCTCGACATTTCATTGTAAACAAGTCTTTCTGCATATAAACTAACAATTAAAAAATAATTCCGCTTTCAATAGGAGAATACAACAGGAGATCGCGATTCATCATGAATAAACAAAACGCAATTTAACACAATTTATTTTTCTGTATAGTTTTATGATGTATGTGAAAAATTGAAACAAAACGGAAGACGTAGAACAATTTAGGATTTAATGCACGTGAATCAAAGTATTTCTGTTGAAATAACATTTGATTGCAAAAATCGTTCGATGGGCGACATTCGATTTTATTGTTTCCCGCGGTGGCCATTTAATCATCCGCTTTTCAAGGTAGAACGTAAAAATAGATGATTGGCCGTCACATGCGCTTCTCACAGCGCAAGTCATATCCATGTAATTCTATGAATTTATTCTTTGTAATATATTAAACTTTTTTAAACATGAATATAGATTAGACCTCTCCATCGTTCATTCCCGTGAGGACGCAATTAATAAATTTACATTTTCAATCTTTTTCTTTTTTCCCTAACATCTAATTATACATCTATCTCATTTTAATGCAGAAAATATAATACAACTATTATTTTTTCAGCTGCACTCTCTGTGCCATTCATCTTCCCTCTTTTTCTATCCGACATCCAATTGTATATCTATCTTATTTTTAAGTGCAAAAAGCAGTGCAATTATCTTTTAGCAGGGGAGTCACATGATGCACTGTTGAGAGTGCTGCACACGTGTAGTATAACATAACCTCTACTTTTGACGTTTGTAATAATTATTATTCGACAGATGAAAGATCTGTGAATTTTCTTCTGTGTTTACTGTAGTTTATTCTTGGTGCAGAAACACGATTATGGCAAAAGTTTCGTGGAAACGTATTAAGACAACAAGAAGCACGAGAGAGCAGTTGGAAATGCTCGATAAATCGGTATGACGTTTATAAACGCGTTTTGAAAAATGTTTCATGTGTATTTATATTTTATATCGTATATTTATTTAATATATTATTTATAATCTCAACGTGATCCGGCTTGCAGGAACTGATCGATAAGATATTACAATTGGAAGCTCACAACGAGCAACTGAAACTAACAATTATAAAACGTACAGATACTAAAATGAAGAAAGAAGAGACACCAGGGAAAGTAAGAAAATCATTTGATTTTTCACGGTAAATATGTTGCTCTTGAACTTGTCACGTTTTTTTTTTTCATTCGAGTGATAGTCTATAATTTCAATCGCAGATGTTACAAACGGCACATTCTGCTAAAGTTTTATTATCTTGGTTGGGACTATCATGGTTTTGCTGTACAGGAAGATAATACTGATACCATTGAGTATCATTTATTCGCAGCTCTGCTAAAAAGTTGCTGCATAGAATCCCGTGAGAGTTCAAATTACCATCGTTGTGGACGAACCGATAAAGGTGTTAGCTCTTTCTCTCAAGTAATCTCATTGGATATACGCAGTAGATTAGAACCAGAAAATCAAGACAACCTATCCAATGAGTTGCCATATTGTAAAATATTGAACAGATTACTACCAGCAAACATAAGATGTATAGCATGGTGTCCGGTCTCATCCACTTTCTCCGCAAGATTTGACTGCAAGTTTAGAAGCTATAGGTATTTCTTTCCAAGGGGTAATTTAAATATAGAGGCCATGGACAAAGCTGCCAAGTATGTCATAGGAAATCATGATTTCCGTAATATTTGTAAAATGGATGTAGCTAATGGTGTAATTAATTTTAAAAGAACTGTAATGGATGCAAGAGTGAGTTCTCTTAATCAGAATGTGGAAAAGTCAACAGGTATCTTAAATTTTTTCAGCTGTTTAATATTTATTATTGACATATATGTACAATAAATTCTAATTTATTTTCAAGGCTATGATATGTGTGAATTAGAAATCACAAGTCAAGCCTTTCTTTGGCATCAAATTCGTTGTTTAATGGGCATCTTGTTGTTGGTTGGACAAAGAAAAGAAGAGCCTGAAATAATCTTGAAGCTCCTAGATATTGAGACTTGCCCACAGAAGCCACAGTACAATATGGCTCATCAAGTTCCATTGAATCTCTGGTATTGTGATTATGAAAGCATAAATTGGTTTATGGACGAAAATGAATTATTAAACACTATCAAAGTATTACAACAGGATTGGGCTCTCAATACTATAAAGTATGTTTAATAAAAGAGAAATTCACATAATCGTATACGTGATCAGTTTTATAATCAAATTCCTTTTTTGTCATATACAGATCTATAATGATTAAAAATATGTTGATGAAATTGGAAAATTTCATTAACTGTGTAAATAGTGATTTTCAAAGCGATAGTCTACTTCTTGGAGTACAATCAAAAATATATCAACCACTGATGAAGCGAGAAATGTGTGGTAAGTATATGATCAATCAAAGCTAGTGAATGTAAATTCATCGATAAAGTCAAGATTTAATTTCCAACTTTTAGTATGTTGTCAAAAAAATGTTTTCTTTTTCACTTTGCATTACTTATTCATAATGTAGCCCATATATTTATTAATTTCGAGACATTGCATACAAATACACTGTTTTAAGTCTATTAATATGCTTTGTATTAGACTATGATACAGACATTCAAAATATTTTGACGATCATATATACGTAATTTCAAAATTTTTTTTCTAATACTATACTAAACACAATGTCGCCGCGATTGGACGTCTATATTTGAGATTACAATTTTCTAAATGTACATTTCTTGAATAGTACGATTAAGTCTGTCCAACACATGATTTACAAGCAAAATGTTTCTCCCTATCATTTCGATGAATAAAATACAAGATGTAACGAAAGAGAATAGATTATCATATAGACATGTGTTCGTTGTATTCATGCGTTGCAATCAATTAGTTAGATATCATTAAAGAAAAAAGAATAATTGAGAATTGAGATAAAGAGTGAGTGCATGAATTAAGATAAACTTGATGAATTTGGACAGACTTATACTACATAATCCGCTTGGTACAAACTGAATACTTATGTATGTGTATATAATCTATTTTCTTTTACAGATAGTTTGGAAAATAAAATCAAACATTATGAGAAGAAACGAAAATTTGAAGTCATACATTCCGAGGTTACATAGCATACATCTATGCTAATCACAGAACTTGTGTAATATATTACATACACACACACTAATAGTTTTAAATACATATGTTTTTCTCTTTTTATGTAAATATTACATACAGCGTCTTAAATTTTCACTATATGTAAGAGCTTTGTTTAGCCTTATTGTTCGTCAAATTTTGATAGTAATTAGAATTTTCAAAAAAACATTAAATTTTACAGGAACGCTGTGTTGAAATAATGTCGATAGGCCTGGAATAATACATTCGCGAAAGAATGACGAGGAAAGTTTATATGAAGCAATAATTAAATTAAGTTTTTATAATGGAAACTAAAATAAATCATTAAACAAGATGAATTTTTCTGTGCATAGCTTACTAGTATTTTTAAGTACTCATAATGTTATTGTAACTTTATCTAATCTTGGAAAATCTAACAGAGGTTTATGCTAAACATTCAAGTTCATTTTAAAATGTTTATTTACAGAGGATGGAGCTAAAGAGCTATAAAGATGGAGTTGAAAAAAGTTATATATACATAATTAAAATGCGAAATTTAACTTGGGCATTTTAATGTAATTGATGTAAACACTTTCTTTGCTGCTTGATATATTTTAGTCGCGATAGCATTAAACAGTGAAGTCAACATTGCGAAATTATGACTGTGATCGACGATTTAAGAAAATTATCAATCGATGTTTTTCGTTTATTTCTTTTCGGTTCTATCACAGGACGGCATGCATTTGAAACGAGTGTCAAAATTGCTTTCTTCCTCTGACGAATTTTCCTCATTATTTTTACCCTCGCCATCTTCATCTTCCTCTTCTAATTCTTCTTGTTCTAAAAGTCTTCTCGCCATTTGTACAGCATGCCACTCTCGATAATGGCCCTTTCTTTTTGCCTCGAAAGCTCTTCTCCTTTCTAAAATAGAATGCGTCAATAATTACAATTTTTATATTATAAAGTAATTAATTTATAAGATGTTTAACCTTTTTCTTCGGGAGTTTCTTCGTCTTCCTCTTCTTCACTGGATTCCTCAAAAATTTTGGGCTTACTACCTCCAGCTAATCTGAATTTTAATAATAAAATAGATAATATTAAATATAATTTTATTAACATATAATCGAAGCATATAATTGTAAATCAATCAATATCTTGTATTAATAACTAAAATTATAATTGTATATCATGTCTACTTACTTTGCTGCAAGAGCACTAGCGTCTAATTGATCAAACTCATGTTCATTTTGGAGGCCTTCAAAATTATATGGGGTTTTTGGTTCTTCAATCTTCATGTGGCCATAATCCTTATCAGCAGGATGAAGAGTAGCAATAATATTCATTTCGTCCCATGTTGTTTCTTTGTTCGGTCTACATGATTAATGTAAGGTAAATAAAAAAATGGTGTTCACTAAGTCTAAAAATAGAATCCGTGTCAACTAACGCTGGGTAATGCCCATTACTTCACAACTTAGGAATATTCAAACAATATTATACTTTTCTTTCTAAGTTTTTAACTTTGAATTGAATAATTCCAGAAAAGTATACATACTTTAATTATATCCTGATAAAAAAAAGAAGATTTTTTGGAAAATATTTTTCACAAAGATAATCATGAATTCTGAACGATATGTTTGAGGTAATATTGAGTAAAAAACAGTAAATCAAATTGAGATCACATATTATCTCGAGAGAAATGTTCAATAATTATTTGTTCTCTTTGTCGAGATGTCTGTCACGATTTGCGTGAACTCGTGATTTGTAAATACCGGACGAATATGCCGCGCGTGACACGCAAGTCACGCGAACCGCCTTTAACGTCAACGGGAGACGCCGACAGCGGGTTTTGCATGCATCTCTATTTTTACGCCAATCGAAATTCAATTAATGCGTCTCTCACCTAGGCGCCTCCGGATTGTCAAAACTGCTGGACGTCTTGAGGATTCCTTTGGAAGGCCGTTTCGACAGGTTCTCTGCCATTATAATCGGGTATAATCACGACAGTCACTCACGATGGTAATGCCGCGGCTGCATGTTTACCAATGGATTTCGCTCCGGCGGAATAACCTGCCTGCACTGGGTGTCACTTGGTGTCTCTTACTTACGGAGCATCCTCTCGCACGCTTCTGCTCCTACCACAAACTTCAATAGATACTACTAGATTGCTAACTCCTTAGGACAAGCTTATGTGAAATGAACCCCGAAATTGTAGTAGTTCTGCGCATGCGTCACTCAAAGGAATGCAGTGGCGTTTTTCGTTGTACAACCAGAAGTTATCACAATTAAGGCTATCTTCGTCTTCTGATCCCTGAAGACGAAGATAGCCTTGAGTTGTGGTAGCTTCTGGTTAGATAACGAAAAAACGCCCCAGTATGGCTGTTTTGCATCAACTGTTTACATGTTAAACGTATAGGCCTGTATTCAGAACGCTTTTACAACGATGTTAGTGCGCATGCTATATATAATTTACGTTACGCATACTATAGAATTTTAGAGATAAAAGCGCGCTTTTATCAAGAAAAGCACGTTCTGAATACTGAATACTTCATAACCTTATGAAAGTGATATAATCTCATAACGAAAAATTTTGTTTCTTTTTTGGAAGAGAAAGTAGTGTAATTTCATAGCGAAAAATTTTATTTTTTTTGGAAGAAAGAGTTCAAGTAAAAAGGTAAAGATATTGGAAAGACAATTGAATATTAATAAACGAGTATAAAAGATCTTATTCAATTTCTTATAAATTAGGGGCTCCGCACAATAAAAGGAAAGGAACAGAGAACAAAGAACAGAGAATAAGAATTTTAACCTATCAGAAATCATGTATTGTGGAATACACAGTTTTTGATAAGTTGAAATTCTTATTCTCTGTTCCTTTTATTATGCGGAGCCTCTTAGAATAATTTATGATTAGCTTAGGATTATGAAAATAAGTATTTGGTGGTTTTAATATTATTAAATAAATTAATCTGTTAAAATAGTGTGCTGATGTGCTTTTTGTGCGCATGTGTAGAATACGTCACACGGAGCGGTTCTCAACGCATGCGTATAATGTTACATCAAAATTGGGAGTCACTTTTTCAAATAAGTTAGCAGTCTAGTAGTATATATAGAAATCTATGACTCGATCTCTATTATGATCATAAACGTAAAAAAATGAGATTGTGTGGCGCCGACCTTTGATCAGAGAGAGTTTGAGAGTGGATGCTACATGGTGCAATGCGTTCAGCAGAGAAATGGTTCAACTTGTTTACACTTTTTACACTTAAAATGAGATAGATATATATTTAGCGCTGAAAAGAGAGAAAACAAAGGTGCTAAGCGTCTTATTGACCTACCGTTAACTAGCGATAGCAAATAGCAGGATAATCCTGGAAGAAAGCGCGGCTCTCATTGGCTCACTAGTTAACGACAGCGATAATTATCGATAAAATGTTTAAAGAATCCCGCAACTGATTAATATTTTCTGCTGAAAATTCTTTTTTTTCTGCAGTTATCATCTCTGTTAATAATCAAACTTTGACGATAATACTGAAATTACAATTTTAAAGAAAAATCAAGTATTATTGAGTTCTAAATGCATAAACATCTACTAAACTAATAAATCATAAAATTAGTACAATATTATCAGTTTTTAACTCTTAATTATTTTAATATTTACAAGGATATGAATTCCCGTAAAGATATCGGTCTTTAATAATATCTCGTCGGTAATGCAGCAGAGAAAGCAGCTCTGCAATTATAGTAAATTTCTTTAATATGATTGATTTACGCATTTAGTGAAAAACTAACGGCAAGACTAATCATATTTAAAAAATTTACAATAGTTGCAAAGCTATTTTTTTGTCAAAGTCGCGTATTGATTAGTCCGCCATGTTTCAGAAATCAATTCTTTGCTCTCTTTCCATCCACCACTAAACTAAGAAGATTAAAGAGAAAAAGTTAAAGAGAGAACAAAGAGTGGGGAAAGGACTAAAAATGACGGATGCGAATATTTATATTATAGTGCTCTAATGTAAGTGCGAAATGTAAGTGACGCATAATCAAAATGATACGTAATATTTGTGACGCACGTCACACACTATACAAGCACACACACGTGTATAATTTATAACAGAATATAATTTATTTCAACAGTAGAA
>Ga0157364_1002980_pt1 | contig 16211 bp, 9 predicted proteins | sample AttsexASBM2_FD_111476 | JGI IMG/M metagenome (GOLD analysis project Ga0157364, IMG submission 111476) | Fungus gardens microbial communities from leaf cutter ant in Ribeirão Preto, State of São Paulo, Brazil - Atta sexdens ASBM2 | ecosystem: Host-associated > Fungi > Mycelium > Unclassified ...
ACTGTCTTAAAGAAAAGCTGATAAAGTTCTTTGCTAGAAATATTTATTATGCAATTGAGAAAGTAGAGTTTCGGAAAGAAATATCTGAGAATTCTTCAAGAATTTTGTGTTGATAACATACGATTACGAATCATTTATAAAATTAAATATTCAATGCTTCGCGATTTTCTTGGATTGAAATTAATTGTAATTAGCAATGGCGCGATAGTACAAAGTGTTTAATTCCGTTAACATCGTAACGAGGTCAAATCGATCCTCGTTGTATATTTAATTCAATTTCCTTCTCGTCTTCGTTGTGTCGTTGTTTTAATGCTCTTGGGGTATTAGATATTGGCTCGATCAATTCTTGGCTCGTATGCGACCGTTCCAAATAAGCTGACCTATTCGCCCCGTAAATCCGGCGGAGCTTATAAACACATCGTCTGTATAATAAGCGTCATTAATTACTACGCCGCAAATGCCGCAAATGTAGGAAGCGAGTTTGAGCGAGCCGCGTCGGTTGCGCTACCATAATTCATAATCATTTTCCTGCCATCTGCTAAGCCCGCGCGCTTTGAGCTTTCGACGGCGACGTGTATTGCCTACTTGCCTACAGTACAAATGTGTTTTGTACTAGGTTTTATTCTTCACTTAAAAATACGATCGACGTTAATTTATTCTTTCTTCTTACGCTAGCCGTACGCTTTTACGGTCCGTTTCGCGAAGTAATTTGCATCGAAAGCCTTCGTTTTTTTCGTAACTTCTGCTTTCGTGAACACATCATGTGCAAATATACTCAGTTGTGTGTTACGCGAAACATACCAGGCGAGTTTCATAATTTTATTACATGCATTTTATTCTAATTGATGCAGAGTGCTTTTATCAATGCGATATGCCAGTGTTCAGGGATCTATAATAATCTGTGATAATTGATTCAAAAAACATTTTAATTTATTGCTTCGCGCTAATTGCAATTTTCTCTATTTCCGTACTTCCGTTACAAATACTTGAATCAATAGTCAAGAGACGATTTATATATATACGTGTATATATTATATATATTCATATTATATATACGTGCGATATTTTTGCCGAGAAAGTATGGAAATAGGGAAAGTTGTAAATAAATTACGGAGCAACAAAATAAAAATGTTTTATTAATATCATTATTATAGATTATTTGTTAAAATATATAAAATAAATTTGATAAAAAATTTTGTGATATGTGTACTTTATATCTCTTTGGAAAATTATATACACTAAAAAAAATGACGTTATATATTAATAGTAGTATTTTAATAGTAGTATTTTAATTGAAAATAATTTTATTAATTCACATTATTAATGAAACAAATAACATTCTTGTTTTAGTAAAATTGTTTTAATAAAATTTATTTCTTTCATTAATACTGTTGTAAATGTAGATGTTAATAGAAAATGTAGAAAAGGAACAGTTTGCGGTGTTGAATAATAATGTACGTAATGAAAGTAGGTTCGAGCGAAAGGTCTTTACAATGAGGTCTTTATTGATTTATTAGATTTAAACAACAAACATTGTGTGATTATGTTTTACAATAAATATCTCTGTTATTTTGCAAACCTATGTCATTAAGATAACGAATCAGTACCGAGTTGAAGAATCTTACACAAATCAACAAGATTAGTTTCAATTAAACTAATAATGCTGTTGATGCATCATTTTTTTTTCAATATAGTATTTAATTGATTTGCGTTTGCGATTTTCTTTGGAAATTCTTGGAAAATTAGAAACAAACCTCAATTTTTTTTTAGAAAATTTCTATAGAAAATGTGTTTATAAAAACAGCTTTCTCACGTCTCAACGAAGCATCTCGACGTACCCTTGGTTTATGGCGGAAAGTCTGTCCAGTCCAATTTTGTGCGTGCATACGGTCGTAACACGTCGTCGTTCGTGTATGACTTAACGATGCGACGGCCGAGAAAATGGAACTAATGGTCTCAAGCTTTCTAATCGTCGATTACGACATCCTTCGCGAAGACCGCAAGGCAGCCAGGCAACGTTCATTCGCAAGAAACCTTAACGCCGCCTCCGCGTGGCATATCTGTCTCCTCTCTCGCTCTTTCTCTTCCTTTAAACTCCCGTCATTTTATGCACCGTTCGGGACTTGCCTATTTTTACTCGCCCACACGAGACATCGTAAAGCGCGGCTAAAGCTGAGCAAAAATGCCGGTGTTCGGTTACAGCCAGATTTCATTGTTGAATCGGAGAGTGAAAATGACACCTCGCCCCATCGTCGTGCTATAATAAAATTGAAAATATAAAAACAGATATATTTTTACCCTTGTCTAGCGCTAAAGTACTTTTCTACTAAACTGCAGAACAAATTTAATTAGACGAATTCCGACAGACTTTACTAATTGTTCGATTTTTTTTTATCGCCATATGTTTTCAATATTTTAAAAGGAATTTAATTAAATGAATTTTATTTGTCTACTCATCAATTGTGTCAAGTGGCATGCCACTTTCGACATTTCAAATTTATCTCTCTTTCTATTTATAGCTGAAAACTCCAAAATGAGTTGATTCGAGAGAGAATTTTATGAATTATTCAACATTTATGTATTTAATAAATTTAAATTAATTTCACGTTTGTTAAATCAGTTATGCCTTGCTTTCTGCGTTGTACTCTTATTATTCTGTTCTTAGTCTCATCAATTTAAAGAGTCTGTTAAGATATTTGTTAATTTCATGTAAATTTTTTTGTTACATTGATGGATGCTCGATTAAAAATATATCTCTTTTGTTTTGGATTGACTTTAATGCGGAGGACGCGGTGGCGATGACCGAACGAATCAGCGTGAGAGAACAGAATCGTAGGATGCGTGAAGCCGAATCGGCAACAACCTTTACCTTCACTTCGGTCCGTCGCCCGGGTTGTTCTGCACGTTCCATTCACGAATTTCACTTTCACGGCCATGGCCGTGCGACGACATTCTCACATTCGCTTTGAGTCTCACGCCGCGAATGTGCCGAAATGTTAAGCACGAACATTGACATTTGCCACGCTATTCGAACGCTATAAATATTTTGCACGCACGAAACGCAAGATAACGCGTGTTTTGATCTCTTCAAGTCAATCGGTGCAAATTTTCAAACGATTCTTTCATATTTGGGATTATTCTACATTAAACTCTAATACTGTATTCGTCTATTTAGATAAATACACACATACACACACACACACATGCGCGCGCGCAGAGAGAGAGAGAGAGAGAGAGAGAGAGAGATGTACAAATGATGTATGAATATACAATTCATGTATAAAATTATTTTGAACACTATTAGGAATGTATAAAGAATTCATATTTGAACTAATTTATTAGATATATCAGAATAATTAACTTTGAAAATAATATATATTTTATAATAGACCACTTTTTCTATATATAATGATATTAAAATATATATATATATAATATATAATGATATTATAATGATATTAAAAGTCGCTAACTCACAACTCCGGCATAAAACTGCAGCGCTGTTTATTACTGACCTGTACAAGTACATTACAATTGCGAATTAAATAGCGATATGCAGAAGCGTCGGTCTTGAAGTTTGAATCACTCTGCAAAGCAAACTCCTATCACGACAATTTTGTAACGTAAACGTACAATACGCCTCGCGTGCGCCGCGCGCGTATTGATTTTCCTCTCCGTGTACGCGGTCCGCCTATCATCGTTTTTCCTATGAGAAAACTTCGGTATCCGAATACACAATCCGCACCGCCGCCGCCGCCGCCGCCGCCGCCGCCGCCGCCGCCGTCGCGATCTAAATATGTATATATTCCAGGATTAAAGTAACAGAGTCAAATTTAAATACCCTTCGTGGTTTTCAATTCACGGGCAAACAAACATCCTGTTGAAGGTACTCAGGGTAACTCCACCAGTTTATTTACCGAGACCGAAGAGAGTATAATAAATCAGTATCGTCTCTAGAGACGAACTTTTAGTGTTTGTCTCAAATGTTTGTCTCGGGAGAATAAGATTTCCGTTCTTTGCGGGACAGATAAAATTAGCTCGTTTCCAATTATGTTGACGTTATTCCGATTCAAGATACGAATGATATTTTTAATATTATTTTTCTTGCAATTTGCCATTAAGGAAAATAATTATACTAAAGTATCAACAATTCTCCAGATAATTCTTTGTATTTCTTGAATATGTTAATCAAACATTCAACGATTTAAAACAAGTTTACAAAATGAAGATAAAATAGTGATAAGTAAATCCAAAAAAAAATAAATATTCTAATATTGTGTAATATTAAAATAATGCAATACTTTCTGAAGTACTCTTTAAATAAAAGATTTATTTTATCTAGTAAAAAAATTAGAATTCAAAGACTAAACTTTTTTCTCTTCTTTTTAAAAAAAAAAACAAAATTAATGGAATCATACATTTATAATAACATTAAGTTGAACACTTTTGAATTATAAAAAGCTGTTTTTCATTCCATTGTGTGTGTGTGTGTGTGTGTGTGTGTGTGTGTGTGTGCGCGCGCGCGCGCGCGCGCGCGTGTGTGTGTGTGTGTGTGACAGTAGTTATTACTTAATTTACTAGTACAAGTTATTTTTTTTCTAAAATTGCTGTTCTAAAAAATCTACCAACAATTTTTTTTATCAACAATACATGGTTCGTATCATTCTCCTTGATGGAAAAAAATTCGGCTTCCTTCGTGATGGATATGCGCGATGGATAGATAGATGCTCGTTGTTGGCATAGCCAGCACAGCAACGATGCACGTATATGCATCGGTCGTGTTGTTGGATCAATACGCGCCTAAGCCACCGTACTTACTGCTGCGTTTGACCCTCCATCTGTGCAGCAACAAGTTCTCCGGGCCTATAACGGGTGGTCTCACCCTTACGATGACGAAACGATCGCACCCCTCCGACTCCCAATTAAGGTTCGTTCTATTCGCGGCGAACGACACCCCCTCGCGCATTGCGAGACGAAAGGATCTCTTCTCTCCATCTAATTAAAACGATCGCGCATTAATTGCAATTAAGGGCAACTTAACGCCGGCCGGAAGCGCCGGCGGATTACATGTATGTCGTGCGTGTTCGCACCGCCCTGCTATTAACTGCAATTGTGATAAACGTGAAAGGAAGAGGAAAGGCTTTTATAATTATTACAAAGTTGAATTATATTTTATGATTTATCGTATATTCGAATTTTTATATTTTTAATTATTTAAATTCAGACTTATGTAGAATTTAATATTCCTTTTGTAGGTATACGATTAATTGTATTAAAAAAAAAATTAAGCGAAAATTATTACTAATGTACATAATATCTCAAATCAATAAGAAAATATAATACAGTTACAATATTTATCACAATTATTACATATTTATTCTATTTCTTTTCTCTCATGGTTATTGATTCTTTCTATTAATTTCTTTCTTTCGATTAATTATGTAATTAATTAATTACATCTCATTTGTCAAAACATTGAAAATTACCAAGTAATGAGATGTCGACATTAACAGCGATTTCGCAAAAGTATCTTTCATTGGCATTTAGTAGGAAATTATTTCGCTACTCCTCTCGACACGGCCGTCGGGGTCGAACTGCCTGTCTTTCACGCCGTGACGGATCTTCGACGTTTACGACAAAACACGCTTTCGCGGTATCGTCCGGGAACAAGCGTCGCGTAGAAAAGCTGTAGCTTGGGTGGCAGCCACGTGGGTAGTGATTAATTGTGACAAGGCGCAAACACGCCATACACGCAATATATGCCTCCCTTTCTCTCTCTCTCTCTCTCTCGCTCCCTCCTATCTTCACGTACGAGAAAGACCATGTGTATCGGCGCACCCGCATACGAAATGCACATACACGCACACACACGCGTACGTGTGCGCTCGGCAAACTATGGATTACATGTGCGTGCATGCGCGTGGGCGCGACGACATTCTCTCACTCTCTCGCGGGATCTCGATTAGAGAATAGTGTAGTCGCTCATGAACTACCGCATCGTCGTGTATGTAATCTTGAACACGAGGGCATACCCGGTCGATCTCGCGGGGCACGCGAGGGCAACGAGGCGGAAACGGGGGCAGAAATGGAAATCGCTGCCGATCCTCCGAGTAGTGATTGCTTTTGCTGCTCGGTTGCATCGGCCTGGTTAGTGCTAATCTTTAACCGAATCTTTCTTTCGTTGCGTAGGTATATGTAGACGTAACTGCAATCTGCAAGGAAGGAATAGCCGATGATTAATGCTCTCTTGCATAACTCGGAACGTCGATGCGATTTCGCCGTGTAGATTCTATCGAAATGTAAGAGAATGCGAAAAATGCAGAGAACCGTCTGCACTTATCTTGTGATATATACTATCACGTATCACGAATTTTTTCGCGCGTAATTTTTATTTCTCACTTTTAACTATCGTTTCAAAACGCGCACTGAGAGAACTGACTAAACAGCGTAAAATTATAATAAAAAATTTAAGAGGAAAAAATTTTAAATATATAATTTAAAAAATTTTTTCACAGGTCTGCTTTTTAAAGTGAAAACATGTGTTCTTTCTTTAAATATCAATAAATACACATGTAATGAAAATGTAATAAAATTCGATAATACTGAAACTTTTTCTGGATTATCAATTGGAAAAATTATTTATATAAGATATTATGTTGTCCTATAAGATATTATATTGTTTATTTATATATTTAAATTTCCCTTCGCATATTGGCATCAAAAGGGTGACATTAGAGATACGTGACATCTCCAACGAACAAAGTATTAGTCTCTGCTTATTCCTATTCGCCCAATATTGAATGTCAATGTTAATGTAAGATGAGACTTAGACGACGGCATTTAGTGGCTAAACATTGCGGCTTGGAACACGACCGCTGTCATCGATACCGAACTCTATAACTACCGATCCCGTTGCGCAGTTGCACGCTGGTGCGGTTTCGTTAGTCGTTCATTTTATAGCAGCTTGTTAGAGGAAAATATATAATAGTTAGAGGAAAAAAGACAGTTAGAGGAAAAGAGACGAACATACATTACGGATACTTCGTTTCTCTTTCTCTCCCACGAGAGGGATTGTGTGTAGAACGGTTCGCCTCTAGATCTCTATCTCGCTTCGAACGTCACGATTAATGTGTCTTACACGTGCGCGTACGGCGTCTATATGTACGTACTATATGTACATACGTATTATCGCGTTACTCAGCTGCAACCTAGGCCTAGGCTCGCGCGCTTAGGTCCGCGCTTGTATTTTGCAAGACGCTCGTTTTCGCAATCGACTCTCTTTCACGGACGTCGTCCAGCTCGCTCCTAGTTCGTTCGCCTACTTCTCTCTACATATATATATATATATATATATATATATATATATATATATATGTGCATGGGCGGCGACAAAATTTTTCTACAGAAAATACATTCCAACGAAAATATTCTCTATAAATTCATATATGATTATTATTATAGATTACGAAATTTAGGAGAGAGAATTTTCCACAGATCAACGATCATGTAACTTTTTTTATTAGAGAGCGGAGACGTAAAAATTTCTTATTATTTTTTACATTCTTCTTTATCTTCAATGAGAAAAATTCTCAATTTTCCAATATATCGATTGGCTAACGATAATTAATGTATTATTAGGCTACTATTTGAAGTTAGTGTCTATTAAAATCTTTTTGCTTAGTTCAATAAGTTTATTGTTGTAGATTACATATGAGGTTATCAAGAACTTTCCTCCATAAAGTCTCAGTCTAGGAGGCAATGCACTTCGTTTAAAGCTTATTGCTTGTCCCAGAGAGTAAACAGGCGTAAGTGTAGTTCATCGCGACGCCCATGCGATGTAATACCGCTCTCAACGGGAATGACCCAGTATAGTGTACTACGCCGCGCGAGAATTGCCCGAACGATTTCACTCTCTAGGAATGAGATGAATACACTTTGCGATCGACGGAATTGAACTTTCACCGTTACCGCAGAAATGTTTACGCGACGGACATGCTGATTATGCATCGCCTCGCGTATGCCCACCCACGCGTCCCGTTACTCCTCCTGTGATTAATAATGTGGAAACGTTTTAACTTCAACCTGTATGGTGCTCGAAATAGATAAAGGAAATACTTCCAGTGAATGTTTAACGCTAAATATGTTTATGTGATTTAATTTGCATCTCTTTACTGAGAAAAAAATATATATCCTAAATTTCAATAAATATTTATTTGAATAGTACCAACTAAATATTTATTATAAATATAAAAATATATATTTATTTGATAGAAGAAACATTAATTTGATTTAACAATCACTTCTTTTTATTATTAAATAAATATAATATTTATTTATTATGAGTAAATATTTAGTTGGCAGTATATTCAAATAAATATTTATTTAAATTTAAGCTATTGTTTTGTCAGTGTTACATTAATTAGTAGAATTTTTACTTGGGTTTAAGTATTTTTAAGAAATGTTAATTTTTATATTTCCTTTTTCCAGTGATTACATAATTCGGTAATATATGGTATACATTTTTAGCAATGCACTTCAAAGATCGTTCGATCATTGAAACACTCGAGATTCGCGTCCGCTGAATTTGATCGTGAAATCCTTTCTTTAGCACGATCCTTTCCTTCACGAACGCGCGTTGTAAGCGTTACGCGAGCAGTAGATCAGCATTGCGCTGCCGTTGTGTAACAATCGGAAATGGGAGCAAACGCGACGTAAATGCAGTGCGCGCTGCACTGACAGAAAAAAATGTGGGTGAACGCTTTGCAAGCCGCTACTAACTAGACAAAGGGATCCGGCCTCTCGCTTCGGGAATGTCGGCCGCGGCTGAAATCTCCGATCCAATTAACTGTGTCCCTCCCGCCATCCCCCTTTGTTTCCTTCTACTTCGTCTTCGCTGCTTCTCGATGCGATGCTGTGCCTCAGGCTCGTTGCGCTGACCATGATGCGCATCGAATACGCGGAATATGATATCGCGATAGCGATGGAAACTTTATCTCCCTCGTTTGTTCCAAGTAATTGGAAAAAGTGGCTGTAGTTATAATTTTTACTCTCTATTGCGTGGATCGTACGTTATAATATAACGTTCGATTTTTCTTTTTTGTTTCAGGTAAGTGAAACTTACGAGAGTCATGGACACCGTAAGTAATAACCACGCGAGTCAAACTCGTCGTTCGATGTTTAATGCACACTCGAAATTCGATAGGTTCTACGTTTTGAAATAATATGTAATATTTCTAAGTGCATCACTATCTTGCACTTCAAATTTCACGTCTAACATTATTACGAATTTCTTCTCTTGAGTCGCTCTTATATATTAAGCAGCAATATCGAGTTCTGAAAATCGTTGAAGACATTCAAAGCACAGGTATATCCCTCGCGGGATAATACGATATCACTTCCCCATTTTCTGCTCGTCTTGCTCGTCTACTCTCTTTCTCGTTCTCTTGCTCTTTCTTCTTTCTCTTGCTTCCTGTGATGCGCGAGGTCGGAAGCGTCCCGATAATCCAAACCGAAGGGCTTATAGATGGAGACTGCGGACGTTGTCGAGAAGGAGCTTGATCTTCGCTCTCGTGAATCGGGAATGGCAGGACGAAGAGGCAAGAAGACTCTGAGAAAATGGTGGGAGGACCGGTAGGGATGCAAGATGGGGGAAAAAAGGGGGATCTCTAACACCGCTATTTATTCTCCGAGAGTCTCCGCATCTCTCCACCCGGTCCGGTCTCTACGCTCGATTTCGCGGTCAGAATTTGCGGAATGTCCGTGGCTGGAACCTGTCCATCCGGTTTTTTAATTGCAAAAAGGATCTGCTGGGACCGGGGGGCGGCAGCGGATCGCAGCAAACCCGCTCTCCGGGATTTTAAGTCCGCCGACAGGACTCGACTCCTTCGAACGCGCTGGAGACGAGTCCTCTGAAAGCCGCATGCGTTTCGTATGAGAATTTTTCGCGATCGCCAAATCACATCCACGTAGAAATTTTATGAATCATAAAGTACCTTAAGCTCCTTCCTGCATGCGCGCTTCTTAACATTATGTTTTAGGTACATTTTTGTTTTCAAACAGCTAACTGAATGTTTAATATTTAAACTAGATCAATATCATGAAATATTATCATTTCATTATTAGTAAATATGTGTTAGTTATCTATATCAGAGTTAATATATTAATATTAATGTTTATATCATTTATTTGGAAATTATCATTATCGAGGGAAGCATATTTTTTATTTAATTGGGAAAATAAGATAGTTTAATTAGTCAATAGACTTAATTGAAATTCGAAAAACCGTTTTCACAAATTCATAAAATTGTAACTCCTGTAAAGGATCGACTCCTGTCGGACTCGTTATTTTGCAAACATGTAACAATTAGTATTATCATGTAACAATTATTCTCGTGAAAATTACCACATCACGGTGTTGCGCGTGAGCGAGAGGTGAAGTTACAAATCGAATAACAAAAATACAAGGCCAAAATGGTCATGATAAAAAAATTATCTATTGCATGTATAAAGATGTGCGTGCGTATATAATGTATTTTAGAGATAACGCTTGTAAGTTTTAATTTTATATCGTCTTTCCTTCTTTTTTCATATCATTTATTTGTTTATTTGTTTTTCGTATCATTTATTTTCGTTTCTGATCTTTCGTCATCCTACAAGTCCTTTTCTTTTTACGTAAAATACCAACATACGTTTGCACTTTCTTGTAATTATTTTTTTCGGGACAGATTTATACGGGTGTTATTAATATCGCGTGTGTAAAGGAATTTTGTCACGAGGCACAATAAATCTGACGAGTCTCTTTACCTGCCTGTTTTCCTTCTCCTTTCCTGTTTCTTTCCCTTTTTCCTTTCCTCGCTATCTTTCTCTGCCAGCCTCATTCCTTACTTTGTATCTTTCTTCGGGCAGTACTACTTACTATACTTGGGCGGTTTAAGTGTTGCGGTTCGGTAACTCATGGCGATGGTTCATATACCAAAAGGATATCACCAGTGAATCGCACCGGATCAGGTTCCCCGACACTACCACTCTTACGCTCCCTAAAACTGGTTTCGTCATTTAGACCCGCCCCTTTCGCGAGTCCTTTTGCCTTCATCCGGCTGTTTCCTTCGGCGGTCTGAGAGACCGGCAACAGGAAGGATACTTTAAATACCCTATGAAAGGCAAGAGTTGCTTCCCGAGCTGTTTTGCTCTTAAACCGTCATTTCACGGCGTAATGTATCGTTCATAATGATTGTGCCAAGATATCAAGTTACTAAAATTTGTAGGTTTGGGCGTTATATTAATTATCGACTCTATACTGCACAGTCGATATCCATTGTTAAAATGGTTCTCGTTTCGCTCATTAATGATACGTACTGATATGTATCATAAATTAAGCATTGCTGTTTAGTTATTTTTTTTAATACCGAAGGGATAATCACTAGTTGAAATATTATCTCATCGATTACATACGATTTCATACGATTTCTGATTATGAATAATTTTTTTCACTACATATGAAGTTTGAAAAAATATACGATTTTATTTAATATTATACTGATTATACAATGATTTCTCGTGATTGCACGTATGTAATTATCGGATTATACATAGAGATTTCATATGAATTTTATAATGATTTCGAGGACTCCGTCCCATGATTACATTAAGTGATTACCTTCCCCTCGTTTAATACTGATAAATGAAACTCGAGTCAATCTAATTTATGATAATTTGACAGTGTTGAAATCTTTTTCCTCTTCTTCGTTAATTACAACATATAAATTTTTTTCGCACATGGATTATCTTAACTTTGCTATTTATTCAATATTTAATATCTCGCAATATTTTAATCTTGTTTTTCACATTCTTAATGCGTCAAATATTTTGGATCATTCATCTTTTACAATAAGTGATCATAGAATATTTATTTCAATATTTTTATGACAAAACGTTTACAAATCTATATTTACAATAAAATAGAAAAATAAAAATATAATAATTACAAAAAAACAATTTTGTAGCTTTATATAGCTTGAAAAGATTTCGTCTTAAAAGATTGAGATAATTATGACAAGCATGAAACACGAGCAGATTTAAGAGGAAAGCTGAGAGGGATCGGCGCATCGTTCCTGGGTGATTGAACTTCACTTTTCGATTTGGACAAACAAGCCAAGTGCGTGTGCGTGCGTGTTTTGAAGGGTTCATGCGAAGAATGTTCGTTCGCGGTATCAGTACGCGTTCACTGCAATACATTGTCGTCGTCGTCGTCGTCGTCGCAATTTTTTTTCGCGAATGACCAAACGGAGGCCGAAGGCGACGAACGCGCGCGGTCGTAGCCCTTGACAAATTCGTTATCAACGGCACACGTCGTAAAACTCCCAGCACTCTCGCTTTTTTCTTTCACGCCGTTATGACCTCGCTGGCATCTCGTCGTTTCGTGAGGTAGTCCTCTTTTCGGCATACAACACAAGTGCCCCTTATCGTATGCACTTATCTCAATTCGTGCCTGCGGCTCGTCAGGTCTAAATTATCGTTACGCATATGTGTGCCACGTCTCTGCATATGTATGTATATGTATGTGTATATGTGCGTGTGTTTGTTATGTGTTTTTTCTGTGTCCATTCGCGTACATGCTTCGCCAACGAAGTTTTCGTATCGCCAAGTACCACTTAGTTTCATTTTATATAAGTAAGTATATCATCTTTTTGTCATCAAGAAATTTTATTTTCTCACTGTCACTCGCATAAAGAAATATGATCAAGATAGTAGCACATTCGCAAATATTGAATGTTTTATATCAGTATTTGGTTTATCGATGATTTCTTTATTCTCATATTATAGGTCTATAATTACATGATTCAAGTAATGACAAACAATTCGATGAGAAATCACTCTTATCTTTATTTAGATTTGTGCATATTTTTAAGACATAATTTGTCGTCTCTTGTTAATTATGCAATGAATGTCGATTTCAGTAAATAGGTCAAAGAGATGATATATATAATTATTTTAAGTGATACATTTGAGCAACCGCTAGTTGTCTACCGTTTCCGAATCCTTTTTATCACTTTGACAGGAGAAAGAAAACACCTGTCATCCGCGAGTAATTGGGCGTGAGTATTCTAAATATTATTTCGCAACAAGCACTTGCGATATCCGCTTTTTCGACCGCAAACCCAACAACAACCTGTCGGTTCTTTTCTAAATTATTATCTTCTGTTGACCGTGCCAGTTGGCTGATCTCCACAAAAGCGCAGCATCCGGCGAAAGATCCGAACAGGCGGCGAATGAACGACAACGCGAGTTTACTGGCCGGTTATTTATTGAAACGTAAAACGCGGAAGAAAGTCTTTTTCTCATCGATAGCTACGAAAATGCCATACCTGGCTTTAATTCGCTGCAACTTCAAACAACGAAATGTAATCATTAAATATTAAAAATTATTTAGTGTACCTACTATGTAAATTTTTATACAAACTTGATAAATTAATAATAAATAAAACAAATAAGAACTCTCAGTGTTCAAATTAAAAGAAAAAGAAAAATAGGATAATGGAAGTCAGCGCGATTTTCATTTTTACTCTCCTTTTTATAAATTAAATTGTTTTAATTATAATAAGAAAGAATCTCTATTTAAAATTCCATTTTAATCTTTATCTTTCTTTTGGTAGCTTCAGTTCATCAGCCGATTATAATTCTTTCGTAACCACGATCGCGTTAAACATTTTCTATCTCTCACTGCCTTATTCTCTCCCTTTTATCTCAAAACATGCTTCCGCAGGAATTTAATAAACCGCATGCCACTGGGAAACACGGTGATCTTGCAAATTTCATTGAGCACGAATCTTAATTTAATAATTATTATTTCTGCGGCAAGAATTTCCAAATATTTATTGTATCGTGTAAAGTAACATTTTGATTAACATTATCTCACTGATTAATATTATTCTAGAAAATAAAAGAAATTAATCCCAATTCAATGAAAAACTAAACTGGAGAATATTTAATTTATAATTGTAAAGTGTAAAATTACAGAGACATTAATTCTGATATTTTATTTATAACATTCAAAGAAACTTTTTTATAAAAAAATCTTAAATTTTTAAGTAAAATTTTTATCCATAAATAAATGTTAATCATATTAAAGAGAATGTAACTGAAATATTGTATCATTAAAAAAAAAAACAAATTCATAAAACATGTTTGCGTTAATAAGAGCTAAAAAGAATAATATTTCTACATCAACAATTATAATTACGTTCTTTATTATTTTTCATATAACGATCATTCATATAACGAACTTTACTTTTGTGTACTTTGTGCATTAACGTATATATATATCGAAATCATTGGAGCATTTATTTAACGTTAAAACCAGACGAGAGCACATTTGATGTTCAAGATAGTGTTCGGGAAGCATAAAAAATTACGTCACACTAGAACGATCCATCGTGTCTGGGGTGTATAGGATATCTCGACACCCTTGTCTCCTGCTCTCCTTCTTTCTCCCTCTCGTGTCACCTTTTCGTTTTTTTCGCTCGTGCTTGTGTAAGGCGAGCGGAACGTTCGTGCAACAGAGAAAAGGGGCATCCTCTCGTCTGAAAAGTATTCTGCCCTAGGAGGCTGGCCTTTGGACACAACTAATCGATATAGGCTGTTCGATATGGACCTCGCCATAGTACAGCCAAACGCAAAAGTTCTGTCAGCCCCCAGTTTCTGGATACCATCGTTGTCGTGCAATATCGAAGTCGGCCATCGTGAAGTTGTTTCAACAGCTTTGTCCCGTTTGTCACTGACAAAGTCACGATTCTTAGATATCCTTATTTCTTTGTCAGACAGAACAAATTAATACACTTATCTATTTAGTGCTAGCAAGTTCAGAAAATGTAAATTTGAAGAGTATGAAGATCTAACCGTCTTCTGTCACATTTCTTTAGGATGTCTATATATTTTGTTCAAAATTAAAGTTACTCTCTAGAATTTTTACAATGGAATCTCACTCTAAAAAAATGAAAATTGAGTCGTTCTTAAAAAAGAGTAAAAGTTTTCTTCTCAGAATAACAATTCATTCTAAAAATTTTAAAGAGTAGAATTATTTTATTGTTTTATGCTTAAATGCTTTGTATTTCTATTTTATGCACATGTGGTTTGCCTCCTTTATCGTATTATACGAGTTGTATCAGACTTGCGCGGTCTTCAACGGTGCAGTGGGATCGCATCGAAGTTGAAGTTACGACGTTATCTTTTATTAACGCCGCGATCCCATGATCTTCCGACGAAGAGCAACGGCTGTTTACTCGTGTCGAAAGTGAGATCACTGACAATCAAATTGCAGGTACCAAGTAATAGCGAGTAGGCGAATAGGTGAGAAGGAAAGAGAAGGAAACACCGTGATATTAAGCCGACACCTGGTCTCGCGCCGCACCTTGCAAGCCCGGTTCCTTCCATTCTCTTCTTTCCGCCTTCCCCTTCCCCTCCCCTTCCTTGTCTCCCTTCTGAGCCCCTTCTCACACTCACCTAGCTCCTTACCTTGTTTTGTGCGCACCTTCATAATCCCGTATGTCGCAACTCGCACCAGATGATTTCCGAGAGGATACCTGCATCGTCAAATTTTCGGCGTGTTGCGCACGTATATCGTTCATGCACACTCATCCGGAACTCTATTACGAGGCCATATCCTGCGGGCGTCACGCAAATCCTAAAAAATGATCGCACATGTAATTCGGTGTCTTATGGCGAACAACGTGCGACGAGTAAGCCACACGTTCCGAATTCGTGCTTCCTTCTGCACGTATAACTTCCTTCCTGCCTTCGTTTCGTCCTTTCTCGAGTATGCGAAATGATCTTGTAGTTTCTTCGTGATTTTTCTTAAATGTAACTTGTCAAATCTCAGATAAGATTAATATTGTTACTTTATAAAATACATCTGATGGAATATCTTGCTAGACTTGACTTAAATCCATTCGGTTTGAGACTCCGAGATTTAGTAATAGTTGTAACTTTGATAACTAACTTAAAAATTTTTCTCATAACTTTTTAAAAACGTAGCAATGATTTAGAATTGAATGCACATTACTTTAATATTTTGTTTATCCTATTCGTATTTGTATTGGGTTGTCCAGAAAGTTCGTGCCGATTTTGAAGGAAAATTGAAACGCAGAAGATTTAAATTTTAGTATACATTTATTAAATTTAAATCTTTTGCGGCACGAACTTTCCGGACAACCCAA
>Ga0157364_1002981_pt1 | contig 16207 bp, 8 predicted proteins | sample AttsexASBM2_FD_111476 | JGI IMG/M metagenome (GOLD analysis project Ga0157364, IMG submission 111476) | Fungus gardens microbial communities from leaf cutter ant in Ribeirão Preto, State of São Paulo, Brazil - Atta sexdens ASBM2 | ecosystem: Host-associated > Fungi > Mycelium > Unclassified ...
CTCTTATATATCTAACTTGCATATAAGACTAGTACTTATACTATAATTTATTAGTCTGATAATCAACAAAGATAAACTTTTATTAAACTTGATTCTTAGTATTCAATACCAATATACCAACATTAACACTCACACTCACTTTAGATTTTATCTAATTCTCTAAAATTGCAACTATGTGATAGACAAACAGTACAGTACATAAGCTAAAGCCAAGATTGTTCTAACAAGTCTATATTATTGAGCTTCTAGCACAGAGTTTTACATATTATATGCATTTTTAAGCTAATTCTACAGACTTTTGTTTTCTAGTGTGAACTGTATCTAACAATAGAGTAAAGTCAAAAAAAACCTTGTATTGGATTAACACTAAATCTAGCCTACCCTAAAGACTATATATACTATATATTATCAATATATAAGATAACATTATTATTCTAGAATCTTTTACAATATTTTCTATGATCATGACCTGTAACAGATGTTTGACAGTTTGTAACAGTCATATGTGATATCATACTAAACCTTAACCCTAAGTCTAAAAATAAAATAAAAAATAAAATAAAATAAGTTAAGTTTACTATCTTTAATTCTGATACTTGAAGCTTAGATACTATTTTGGAAATTAGTAGGTAAGAGTATCTGTTTTTTATTGTTGTAACATTGAGAGTCTTGTAATTTTAAAACAATTATAGAGAGCTATTCTTCTTTTTGATAAAAAATACTAGTATAGCCATTAGGAACTTAAATATATATATATGACTAGTATGAAGATTTTTAGTAAGAAATATATTAAGTTCTGACTACTCTGCTAGAAACAGTAAATAGACTTTGAAAAGCTTAAAATTTGTATCAGATATCAGTTCAATAGCATGATCCCACCAATAGTGATCTGAAAGTATGTCAAAATTCTTTCTGATAAATACTGACTTAAAGTCTTGAATGTGTGGTAGAAGTTGTAGGGTAGTTCTTATAGTAGCTTAAACTTGTCTAAAAACTATGTAGAGATACTGAGAAGTCATAGTAATAACATAGAGGCTCAATATCTGAGAGTTGTAGAGTAGTATTTTTATCACATAAAAGTAATCATCAGCTTTAGCAAAGAACTCTATGAAATTGGGAATTAATAAACTATTATTTCCAGAGTTTTCTATTACTGTGGAAAAAAGACCAGAACAATACATATTAAGAGCTTATATTTCCAATCTATCTGCTTTTCAGATATCTTGGTATAAAATAGCAAATAAAGTGATAGATCATGAGTATCTCTTCTTTTTACCAGTTAAGTTATAAGACTTTAGCCATGTAAATCTGAGAACAAGGTCTTACTTGCCAATACTTAAAACTGCAAGAAGAGTCTACTCTGTATGGGTCTTATACTAAAAGATGATGTTTACTGTCTTAGATATCTGGTCTGCCTTATTAAAAGTTCCATCTGTATTATAAACTAGTATAACTCTGGTTAGCTTATATTATCTTCTTTCAAAGATACCTAAGTTTAATATATAGATCTCATTAATTCAGAAGTATCTATAGAATAGGTCATGATGATTGTTGAAGGCTGGGTATTTGTATCTCAATATCAGTTTTAATATCATTATCAGCCTCTTTTACCTTTATTGAAGGCTATTTAGGTACTAAAGAATACAGAGACTTATAAGAGAGAAAGAGAGAATAAGAAGAAGGATTATTTTAAACAGAAAGAATGAGTGTGGGTGGAATAGGTACTAGAGCAAATCCATCTTTGCCAGAAAGTCCAGGTAATGATAACTTTGTTTTTAGACTTATCTTGTTCAATAACTGATCATATAATTTACACTTTTTCAAACAAGAGTCAGTATACTTAGAAAAGAATTTCTCATTGAAGATGGCATGTGTAAAACATAAAATAACATTTTCTTGTATATGATATATAAAGTAATAGCCATTGTTCTCATATTTGACAAATATTATCAATTCAGAATGTGGCATAAGTTTATTAATATGAATTTTATCAGGGAAAAACATATATGCTTCACAGCCAAAAACACAGAAATGTGATGTTTTAGGTTTGTCACCCAAAAATATTTTCTAAAATATCTTCTATTTGAAATGCCTATTAAATCTGTGATTGTACACACAAGTTACAGTTATAATAGTGAACTCTTACCAGAAATTTGGACATACTTCAAGTCATATAGATTGTACCTTTTTAAGTAATATGTAGTTCAATTGTTTAGTATGACCATTTTATTGGTATACATGTATTAAGGGCAATTCATACTTGCTGGAATTATTTGCAAGTAGCATGAAAGACAGGTTGGATCAGAAGACAGATTGGAGGTGGTACTACATAAATAAGATGATATTCTTAGCTTTAATAGAAGATTGTTGTACCTAGTCTAACTTGTTGTATAGTTGTATTTTGGAAAGGGAAGTTTGAATGTACTTAGAGTGAGTGTAGTACAATGTTACAAACTTAAGTCCTTAGTATTGGACAAGTGAATGAACCTTGTATTAGGTTAACACAAGAGAACTCAATAGAAAACTCCATATAGAAATATCTCCCTTATATACTAAACTACAATGGTCTGTACTACTACTTCTCTAGCCTACCATAAAGACCATGTATTTGCCTTAAGGTCAACATATGTACTACACGTTGTTATGACATCATCTATTCAGAACCTTCTACATTTTTCTCTATAACCCCATAACTTATGACTGTGTCATCTGATGTGACTGGTGTGTAATAGCATGATCTTGTCACCCTAACCCTAATCCTAGGTTCAAGAAATAGAAAAATAAATCAACAGAAAATAAAAAAAGAAATATTAAACAAAAAAGCTAGTATTTAAGCTTCACATTTCTGACATACAATCTAAGTTAATTATCAGACTAAAGAATGGTACATAGTAACTAACATTTTTAAATATGAAAGTGATAATCTAATAATACTCTACTGCTGTGTATACTCTAGATTGTTAGGCACTGTAGAAGTTGTTGTTAGGAACTCTGTGAAATTGATAAAAAATACAAAATTTGGTTCTCAGATTGATAGGTGATTGAAATAGAGTGTGATTTACACTGGAAAAGAGTGGGAAGAGTGTAGATGTCAGATGATATATGACAACATGAGGAGTACTAGTCTTATAGATAATTTTTTACTTTCTTAGAAAGAATTGTAGTTCTGATATTATATACTCTTCTCTATTACTAGTGTATAATATTTTCATAGGATGGGAAGTTGTATTTGACCATATTTGGATAATTAATTTAATTACTTCTGTAGTCTCAGACTTTTTGTATCAAAAGATAATATTGTAAAAGAAGAAATAGTTTTTAAGGAATATAATCATTTACTTATACTTAGAGTAAGACAAAGTAAGAAACTTAAAGGGATCCAAATGAATCAATTTAAGAAGCTTACTAGAGCAAATAGTATTTTCAGAGAAACTATATTTATGTATCTTACTGAGAGTATAACTGTGGCAAATATACTGGAAAACAAATCTTCTTGGTATTTTTAGCATTATCAAGAATATGATATATAACTTTGTTAGAGATGTGTCCAAAATGATAATACAAAGTCCAGATGTTTTGTCATGAGACTTATAAGATTGAGGACATTATGCTTAAGTAATAATATGAGTTCTTACAATCTGTATATTGCTCTAAAGATTTAAAACAGCTAATAAGATAGTATTACCAGACTTATTGCAGAAAGTGGAACTACTTTTGTTGCTTTTATTCTCAATCTAGATTGAAGAATTTGTACAGTAAAGAGAAGATGTATTTGCATGCTAGAGACACAATATACTAGCCATAATTTTGATATAGCAACTTTAGTAGTTCTTTTCTTTGGATTGAAAATTTTATGTTCAATCAAAACAGTATACAAAGCAACTATAAAAAGTGGTGCTTTTGAGTTTTCAGTCTTGGCTTAACTTTTGAAGTCATATTAACAAAGCCAAACTCAAATGGAGTCAAGTAAGTAGAAGTACCAAAATTTAAGAACCATCTATCTTCATAAAAGCTACCATAAGGCACTTTCTTATCCTTAATATAAAAAGCATAGTATTTTTCTATACTTAAAGAAATTTATAGCAACAAGCAAGTTAGGCAAAATAATTTTTTTCAGACTTAGAGCTATACATATATAATTAACTCTACTTGAATCTACAAAGTTCTCTATTGTAGTTATTACATTGGTATAGGCAATCATGTTATCATATTTAAAAACTATTTATATAGATCAGATGGACTGAGTTAAAGAGTTCAGTGAATTGTCAATTAATAAGAAAAGAGAGATATACAGTTGGTTGCTAAGGATCCAACCATTCAAACTATATCTGTCATCACTTTCTAAAGAGACCACATAATAGTAATTATTAGCCTACTTTCTAAGAATAAGAGTTCTTTTCTCTTAATCTTCTCTAATGCAAATTTAATCCTTTCTCAATCATTATTAATTCTCTTGTTAAAATATAAGGTCATCTTTCCACACTAGTTGCTTACTTCAGTAGAGATTTTTTTGAAATTCTTTAGAGGTTCTGTTTTTAGTTAATTTCTTAGTTTTAGTTTTTTATAATAGTTTGTCTGCACAATAACATAAAGATAGTTAAGAGAATGATAACAATGACTTGAGTAGATATTATTTTAGAAGACTAGAGATATTAACATATATAGTGTTAAAAGAGTTGGATTAATCTCAGTCTTATGTTACAAAACTCCTATAAACTAGGAATTGGAAAAATTAAGATTTATTTTAGTAATCAGATTGAGAATACTTGTAGTCACTATACTATTTACTAGATCTACATAACTCATATTATAGAGCTCTCTCTACTAGAATATATGTAATTCATAATTGTTATAGACAAACTTCCAAGATATCTGAGACATCTACTTTCTGACCTCCATATAGAACTCAAATCATACTTCTTCATCTGTGCTTGTTTGCATATGGATCAGTCTCTTGTATTTTATTTCCTAGTAACTTACCACTCAGACTTCTAGTTATCTTATATTTTAGAAATTGTTTTTATAACATCTTCTTAGTTATCTCCTACACTACTATTTTTCTAGTTACAGTTCCAACTATAGACTTAGTATTTAAGACCAAGTAAATACTTTGTAACTTAGAAATGTGCAGACTTGTTAAATAACCTTGGCTTCAGCTTATATACTGTGCTATCTGTCTGCTATATAATTACAACTTTAGATGAATGGATGAAATTTAGGATGGAAGTGAGTACTAATTTGGTATGTTGCCATTGAACACTGGAGATTGAGTTTAATAGATATTATCTTTGTTGATTATCAGACTAGCAAATTATAGTGTAACTACTATGGAATTGGTACCTAAAGCAACTGTTGGCAGAGATGGGAAAAGACAGATTGTTCTATAGCCCTTGCTCTTAAGGGCTTTAGCAGCTACATATATGTCTGTCTAGTCAATGGTTATGAAAGCAAGAATTACCACTATATGCTCCACTGCTTTCTTACAGTTTTTCTATAATGATGTTGGAGAACATAAATATTCTAACTTTGATGTGACTCTTATTATTGTCCACCCAGCAATTAATCATACTCATAATTATATATTCTGTTCCATCCAATATCTGAAACATATTATCAATAGTTGGACAAAATTTCCATATATATTTGGTAATTCTGTTAAGCTGATTGCAAGTTCCTGTCAAATTTTTAAGCATGGTATTAATTCTCTATAGTCAATCAGTTAGTAGTTCTATGGTACAAATATCATAATGCTAATTTGAGAGAATGGTTAGCTTATAACAATGGATAAACCTTATTATATAACCTGGAATTGGGGCTATTCTATTTAAATGGCTTCAAGTGCTCACCATAATCCCACATTAGTACCAACTATGAACTCTAAATGATCAGATCAGGTTTGTTGTCTTGTTTTAAAAGTTGATAGTAGTAGCAATGCAACTGATTGGGAAGAGTATATTTATACTCTAATTCTAATTCTAAATTACCATTCATTGATATCGTCAGACAGTTCTTAGCACACCCATCTGTAGCTTCAGATATTACATAGGTTAGGTGGCTTGTTGAATGTTTTTCAGTTCATGATATATGAGTTGTCAGTTGGTCATATGCTTGGTATCAGATATTGTTGACTAGTATATTCCTGAAGAGTACCAATTATTTGGATTTGCTCAGTTTTGTGTCATGATCCTGCTTGGTCATAAATAACATCAAGTGTAGCAATCCACCAGTCAATATTAGTAGTTAGACATTATTCTCTGCTTCTATCCTCCATCCTAATATTTTGGTTTGATGATGGACAGCAATTTTAGGCAATACTAATCAGTTGCTTCCTGATGTGTACATGTGTTGATGAGAATGGCATGATATTTGTTCTTCAACACCCTGCAATCTTATTGTTGGTGAACACAATCAATGGAATAATGTTGTCATATAACTATTAAGCCACACTCTTATTGAACTTTTGTCAATTGGACCTGTTCCACTCTTATTAACTGAAGTCAACCAGAACCATTTCTAACATGAAGGCTGTTTTCACTTTCAGTACTACAGTCATAGAAGAGGGCTATATCATTTTTATTTTCTTTTGCAATTATTTCTATTCTTTATTGCTCACTCTCAGAGACTTGAGGCACTCTTATTTTTTCTCTAATGTGTATATATGCTACTGTAAAGTTAGGTCTTCTCTAGTATGCTCCTAGAACATGTGAATACACTGGTTGTTTTTTCATTAATTGTGTCAGGATTTAAATTTTTATATTGTATATAATCATAATAGCCATCATTACTCTGTTTTTCTTGCCAACAAAGGGCTAAGATTTCTTTGGTCTTTCTTACTAACAGTTCATTTTGGACTTCAGAATCCTATTGATGGCAAGCAAGTTCATGTTGATGTGATATTTCTTCTGCACTGCTGTCAGGAGTACAGTATGAAGTATATATATAGTACCAGCCAGATGTCAAAGCTAAGCTTGACATTGTGCACTTTTAGTGTAACTGGTTCAGTGACTGGTCTGTTCCTAACAACTACCTAGTTTCCATTCTCCTTTGTAAAAATCTTTGATATTATAGTCTCATTAAAAAATATTATCTATGGGAGATATATGTTCATCCAAATTGATTGTTCAGTGATCATAAAATTCTCTTTCTGTCTATAGAGCAGACTGCTAGAGAAGTTTTTCCTCATCTACTATATACTGGTTTTCTAAGACTGTTCTTCCATGTATTTTTTCATTGACAATCAACTCATCCCAATCAAAACTAATATAGGGACTAGTATTGAATGTAGAGGACAGAGTGTTATGTTTTTAAGCAAAGTTGTGATCATTACATGTCAGAAGCTTTTGAACAACAGTAATGTTCTACTCAGTTGAGGAAGGATCCATATGAAATAGTAATGGTTGTAACAAAGATGCTCAATATGAACTTTCAGTATTTAATCTGATATAAACCTTGAATATTCCTAACAATAGCTTCACAAGTTAGATTTGAGCTGTCAAATGGAGCAAAACATGAATCACTGCAGTGCTACTGCTATTGACTCTATGCATCAATCTTTTAATAAATGATATTGCACATCTATTACTGGTATAATTATTGTTTTTTAACCTGGGTTAGAATGACTGAGCATCTATCAATCAATTGGGTGACATGTTCTGATGGAACTAGAAGCCACTCCCTAATCCATTATCACTACCAAAACCTAGCAACCAACATTCATTGCAAAACTCCATAGGACTATTACTCTATGTGATCCTTGGCATGTTACTACTAGTAGAGACACACCTTATTTGTATGTAACTTAGAGGAGTAAATACCTGTAATAGAGTAGTTTATTTTATTCTCATTTCAGAACAAAGTAATAGTTGATCAGGACTTTGCTATAGGAAGCAGCAAATTATTGGTGCCTTATACTATTCAATTTTTCATTGCACTTGAACAATTCTTTCCCACAGCAGATAGAGAAATGGTCTTATTGGTTAAATCATGGCCAATGTACATTATTGTGTAATATAAACAGCCAATCCACAGTAGATTGTACAGAATGTATGAGATATTAATAAAGATAGATACTTGCTATGTATACTATTGTATTTCACATATATCTCCCATCTTGACCAACAGACTGGCTTCAGATATACTACCTTGATCAATTGTCAGTCAACAACTCTAGCTTTCATTGTTTCTCCACATCCACTGGTCTGTTATCACACACCTTAGATATTAAGCAATTGTCTGTACTGGGGCCTTTATGAACACATAATGTTTGTTAGCTTGCCAAAGCTAAAATAGAGCATTTTTTTGCCCATTTTCACTTGGCAGAAATACAATACAAAAGAAGCTAGTTATTATATTTCTATCCAATTCATCAAGTGTACTAATGTTGATCATGTATCCAAGCACATTGGCTATATCCAACTCTTTTTCTTTGATCATATGAATATTTGTATCTTGCAGATCTAACTTATATTTCTCATAATCATTTTCATTGCAAAGAGCTACAAATTCCAGCAATTGGGAAACATTATTAATCAGTCTTTTGTAAGTTATCTGCTTAGAGTGAGAGGAAACACTTGTATGGGCTACTAGACAAATTTAATGCTAGTAGAGATAAGTGGCAAATGTAATCTATCAATGCTATACCTACTTCCTCAGACTTGAGATTTATGAAAGTTTATAGTTCATTTTTGTCCAATGTTTTTGTGATTCATACAAACCATTCTGTGGTGAAACTACTTTGTATTGCACTATTTGAACTGGAACTTTGTACCAGTTTTTTTGATATTCAATGTTTAAAAATAGATCAGAAAGACTACCTCAATATTCTTCTACATAACAACTTGGTTATAGCTGATAACATCCTGCAGTGACATATTCTCCAAAAGACAATATTGTTAAATATTCAATAACTGCAAGATTATTGTTGACTATAATTCATTAGCACAGATTATTTTGCATAGGTTGACTCATGTTCAGAACTGCTCTATAGAAGCTATTGTTGAAAAGCATGGTGTTTCAGTAGTTATTAGTCTTCTTTAGGGCTTTTGTTTTGGGCATATGTGTTGGCTCTATTTCTTCTAAGTGTTTTCTTTTTTGTGTAGTGTTTGGAGCTGCTATCAATTGGTTTGGTTTATTTAGGGTCACCCATGGGAACAGGTATACACTGGGGAGAATATTCCATATTTTCTGGCAGTTGTTGCCCACAAGTTAGACAGAATATAAAGAATATCTGTATACAGAGAAGAGACAAATTGCCAGAATAGATACTTGTTAGCATTGGGATTAGTAAAGGCATCAGTTGAATATTTCTAGTTTAATCAGTATAGGAGCTATCACAATGGTCTATTTCAATCCCCAAGATTTGATGTTATAAAATGTTTGATTTTACTTTTGTAGTTTGCTGTCTATGATTTTCAACAGGTATGGAGAAGAGAACAGATAGCATTATGACCCCCTTTTGGATACACTTATTTGAGTCAACTTGAGCCTGTTCCACTTATTGATTTCTAAGAATAAGGTTACAAACTGATTGCACTTGGTGTATTTGGAAATGTATTACAGTTCTTTTATATTGTTGAAATACAAGTATATTGTTAGTTAAACTTCATACCCTATTGTTAATCTGTGTACTATAAGTAAATATTCTGATGATCTAGTTTAGGCTCACTAGGCAAATTCTGTCATTCTCTCTCTTTTAAAACTTGATACTAGCTAGAACAATCAAAGAAGGGCTGAATGCACTTGGTCATGAGATGGTTGATGTTTGCAGTTATTTGGCTATAGTAGTTGTCAAGTTGATCCAGGAAAATGAACTTAATAACATACCATCTGTAAGGTCAAAAGTTGAGCAAACTACTGGAGAAGGTTAAAAGTAACCTTATAAGAGTCTAGCTGAAGTTTTCACCAAATTCAACACTTACTAATCATCAGAGTGGTAATTTTTTAACTTAGTCCATCTCATGCAGTAACAACTGTGGAACACTGGTTGATTTTTAGTCTGATTTGGTAACTTTTGACCAACTTAATTTTTATATTAGCTTCATTTTTGTTAAAAATAGTCTGGACAGTGGTCAATTTTTGACCATCTGGCCACTTTTGACTAATATAATTTTATATCAGCCCCATCTTAGTCAAGAATAGCTTAGGTGGTAGTTAATTTTTGACCTAATCATAGAAATTTCAACTATTTGGCCACTTTTGACCAATCTAATTTTATATCAGTTTTAGGTTTCAATAGGTTATTAAAGGCATACCTTTTACACTGATGTTATATATCTGTTTTTAACTGGTCATAGTCAACAGATACTAACAGCTGAACTTCTATCAGCTTCATACTTTTATTGCAGATCCTGACACTCTTTGTGATTGAAGATCTTTGGTCAACTTGTTACTGTATATAACTACTAACTTCTTAAGTGAATTGACTTTGTTTCTGTTGCACTAGTAATAATCATAGTCCTAGGTATATATTATATTCCTTATCTTTTTTCATTCCATCAATAACAACTTGCAAGCCAATAGAATATTAGTTAAAGTTCTCAGCACTAGACATATGAGTATTAGTGTAGTAGTATGTCTTACCAACAGAGAGGTCAAAGTCATACTTTAGTTGGTGCTTGCACATCCAAGTGTAGTTCTGGTAGTTCATATAGCCAGTAGCAAGATCACTACTACCAGTATAATTAAGGAAACCTTTGATATTGTAGTACCACTAGATCTTGCAGAACTCCTGGTGAGGGCAGAGTTCCTTGTACTTATTACTTGTGTAAATGCCTATGAAAGTTACATCAGTGTGCTTGAACAATACAATTCAGTTCTTTCTAAAACAAATCTTTTCATAATATCTGGGAAAGAATTTATGATGGTTTATAGTAACTGGTTGAATTTCAACTGCATATTAGAAAATAGAAATGCTCTCTTAGCTTCAAAGCTAATTGGACCTACAACTATCAATATTAAATTAATGAAAACTGCAATAAATGTCTCCTACCTTCCAATTAAATGAGATGATTCTAGAAACCCAATTCATCTGTCAGATATTAGACAAACCTTAACAGAGCTGTTTGAGTTTTGTCTAAGACCAGTGGTTCTGCTTTAAGTACTGTTTTTCTCCAACTTTATTACACATACAATTGTTATTATTCTCAATATTAGATACTTACCAGATTGTTGTGACAATCTTTTAGTACTTTCACACATTCATCTAGCCAATCTTGATGTGTGTGATCTACCTACCTGTAATGAATATTACTTTTACAGGCAAAGTTTAAATGTATATATATGTAACATTCAAACTATAGTAGATAAGGAAAGGTGCATAACTGGCACATGCTGCAACCTTTGCTTACCTGATATACTCACAGAATGCAATAAGGAACATAGTATAGTTTATGCTACTTTTTGTGAGTATACTAGTATACTAATACCTCATAATATTTAATTTATATACCCTGATAGCATTCAGTACTATTACTATATCAAGGAGGTGGAGAATATGAAGTGCATCTTTGCAGTTTCTAAAATAGTAGGCACAGCAATATCCATTATTACTGGTGCTATTCATATAATTTATGCTACTATAAACATACAACTATTTTCCAGTACTGAATATAAAAGATTACACTCATTTACATATGAGGATCTTGTCAGATTTGGTATAGTAGATATTAATTGATCAGAAGATACTTAGAAATTCTAATTGGGAACATGTTATATATATTGTATTGACACTAGTTTTAGATTTTGCTTTGATGTTATGTGATTTTTTTTGTCAATAGTCTAAATAATATTAGTTTCATCACATATAAGTACTGTTTGTTCTCAGAGCTATGCATGGTTTGGCATATAGAAAGTAAGAATCTATTGTGATATTTAATAAATATATTGTTGCACAGGTGCTAGCATGATTGAATACTTACCTGATATGGTTCTGGTAGAGTTTTGATAACTTTTGTGTATACAACACTTGTTAAAAAGCAACAATCTTCACTTATGACATTTAATCAGTTGTTAGAGTGCATAGAAAGTAGGCTAGCCAAAATATCATTAATTTCACTTAACCAAATCTTTGTTGTTTTAATGATGGACATTGAACTAATGATGTTAACAACATCAGAGACCACTAGCAGACTACTGAACTAGAAGTTTAGTGAAAAGGTAGTTTACATTTTTTAGAAAACAGCTAGAGAATACAATCTAGCAAAGTAGGCATGTTCACTACAAACAATTGAATGTTTTCTGTTTTAGAGGAGTTAGGAAGTCTACTGTTTGGACAGAAGCCAAGTTGAATCCATATTGTACTAACAAGGTTTTCCATATGATTAAAGGTATCTTGCTTTTTATGGAAATATCCTTGTCAACTAATAATTTTGTACTACTGACTATAAATGGTGTCTACTATTATATAGATATGAGATCTGATATTGATTGGAAAAGATATTACTTTAATTATCACACTATTGCTAATAAAATCATCACTTAGATTTTAATATGTAAACCAATCATTTCAGTTTTCAATTCTGTACTCTATAATAATCAGGAGTACTTCAATCCAGAGAGTCTGTTTATACAGAATATACACTGGTCCATTGATTTAATAATTGTGGCCTGTAATAGTAAAGATGTTATACCAGTTAGAGCAAAGCTTTTTGACATTGTTGCAATGTTTAGAGCACATTCCTCTGAACAGGCTTATGTAATGTTAAGCTATAGTATGTATTAATGTACATTGTATTGTTATAGTATAAATATTTTTGCCAAGCTTCCTTTTTGTTTATATTCACTTGTAATATACACTGAAGTGCCCTATAAAACTATGTAATATTAACTATTTTATAAATTTCAATGACTGTGTCATTTTCTTAATCTGATATAACTAAGTCTAGTCAAATAATATATAGGTTGGTTGCCTCAAGAAACATATATTATTACAGTAATAGCCTGTTTTCTTACAGTGACTATTCAGACACTATTTTTAAAGACAAAATACTACTTTCAAAAAGAAAAGAGAACCCTTATTTTACTGGTTGGGCTCTTTTTCCACTGGTGAACCTTAGTTTGTCTAAAATAGGACTTTTTATAGTTGATATATAAAACAGCTACTTGTATTCAAAGTATTAGTATTATTTACATTGGCTCAATAAAACAATACTTCCTATCATATAAACTATTGGTGGCATTCTATGAAGTGGGACTTCCAGTTTTTCATATTCATATTCAGTCATTGACTACCAGCAGCAAAGATCACAACATAATCCACAAAACCCTTACTTGCTATTATCTGCCTGGTTCTCACAATGCTATTTTCTTTAAGGAAACCATATTGCTTGCTGGCAAGCTAGTTTTTCTGAAGATGGGGTCAAGTATTTTCACCTCAACAAACATTGACTATGTTTTGCAGAACATGAGCATAAAGAACCTTGTTATTTGTGGCATTGTAATAATGTGTTGCATTGAAATAACCATCAGAGATATCACTGATCTGGATTATTAGGTTGTGATGCCAGAAGATGCTTATGTAACCATTATCAAAAGAAATACATTGGATATCAGTATGAGTTATTCATGATATTTATACTGAAGTCTATTCTATAGATCAGATAATATATTATATACAAGCAGCTGGAAATAGCAGTATTTAGATAGTTGATCTTGTATTTACATCAATTATGAAAGATTAATTCCAATGGAATTCCTCTATTTGATGATGTTATGTTATTACTGATAGTTTTTATAACTAAGGTTGACTGATGTATTGTATTGGTAACATACTTGATAAGTTGTCTTAAACTAGTTGGATAGTAATGGGTACATTAGAGTGTTGTGGCAACTACTAGACTGAATTGTCTAATGATCTTACTAATGAGTAAAGCTCAAAGTAGGCTATAATGTGGGAATTCACGAGAGAACTCGACAAGGAGTCTCTGCTAAATTAGAGTCCTATATATACAAAACATGCTTGGTCTATGCTACCAATACTTAAGCCTGCCCTTATGTCTATGCCTCTACCTCATGTCTGCCTCAAGGCCATTATGTGTATTCCATGTGCCCTGATGTCATCTTTCTGATCCTTCTACCACCTTCTAGGCTTATGACATCACATCATGTGATCAGTCATGTGACTTTGATGTCATGTGCCTCTTTGTTGTCCAAGAAAGAAAAGAAAAAGAAAACAAAATCCCTATAAAGTCAGAAAATAAAAGAAAAAGAAAATAGAAATTGTTCATGTCCAAAGCATCCCATAACATAGAGCCTAAATTGAAATGAATGTAATGATATCATGCTCTTGTGATACACCATGTGAGTAGGCAAATGTTTGTGATGTAGGCTCACACTTTAGTAAAAGCAATAGTTTTTTCATAGTCTTTGGCCAATTTGTGGCATTACCCTAACTATGTAAATGTATACTTGACAACCTATTGGTGTGGTAGGACTTGAAAGCTACTGGCTTGATTAGGCCACTTGACAATTTCCAGTGTAAATTTCCTGATCTTTTCTAAGCTATATTTGAGTTTTGGTCTAGTATATCTGCTATTGGCAAAGATATGCCACAACTATGGCTAATATTTGAGAATAATCTCCATAACATTAGATGTGCTGTCTCTGTCCTAAATATCTGCAGAATAGATTACCAAGCTTACTATCAAACTAAGTGTATTGACAATAATGTAGTGCTTATACCCATTGACTTTTTTACCCATATTAAAGCTTTATATTTTGCTGCTCTCCATTGTTTTAACAACCTGGCTATCAATGACATCAGCTATCAGGCTAGGCTTCTTGTTGACCTGCTCTTGTGCAATCATAACAAGCATGTTATTAATCATGTATAACATACCATCATCTTGCCAATGATAGAAGTATTTCTATACTATAGGAAAAAGTAGAGAATCTGTTGGTAAAAGCTGCTATGTGCCACCAAATAAAGTTATATAAAGAAGAGTGTTCACAACTTTATGCAAGTCTGTTTTATAGGGATGGCTAAGATGTTTGGGAGATGGCATCAGTGGTTTAAGATTTGACTATTTCCCATCTATTAAATTGCTTGTATAATATAAGTTGTGTTATTTATATTACTAGCAAGTAGTTTTAGTCTAGGCCATTATAATTTCTATTGAATTTAAGCAATCTAATTGAATTATAATCTACTAAAATCACTCAACTTATTTTGGAATAGGCACTTACATTACAATTTTAGACAGTTTTCCATTTTCCAAATTACTGATATATAATAATAAAATTAGGATGTTATTCAATACAAAACACTTCAGAAATACATAAACTATATAATTTTCTAAAGCCTCTTGGGCAGTGCTTTGTTTGTATCTCAGGCAAATATTTATATAGCTTCAGGCTATATTTTTTCTTCAAGTAAATAAAGTAATAAATTGTTTTTATACACAGATGTATTGTGCTTAGACTGTGGCTATTCAATTGTTTACAAATCTGTTTTGGTAACTAACTTGCCTTCCAATTGCTCAATGATAAGCTTATGTAACCACATTCTGTACTCTTTGCTAATGTTGTTGGCAACTACTATAGTTTAGAATCTTAGTGTTATAAAAGCTATTATGTTTAATCTCCTTGTAAATTATAACATAAGGATAACCCATCAGCCTCACAATATCTCCAAAAGGAACTTTGAGCTGTTTAAGCTTGAAGAGATGGTGGCATTCAGACAAAGTGATCTACAATTAGCAATTTGACATCCAATCTGCTCTATGGCTAATCTTATAAATTTATTGGCATGATGCACTTTAAAATAGAATGTATCTTTTGTCAACAAACTCAAATACTACACAAATTTCTTAGAACCTGAATTATAATACACATAACAATATCAGGCTCTTGCAATTCATTGTATGAGTAAGTGGATATTTGCGATGTAGACATATATTTTAGAAGAAGCAATGGTTTTCTTGAAGTTGTTGGCTAGTCTACAGCTGTGTCCCAACCATGCAAAGATCTGCTCAACCATCTATCAGTATAGCAGGAGTTCAAAACTCTTTAGCATGATTAGATTCTTTAACAATCTACTATTACAACTCAGAAACCTTAGTGTTGGTTTGGGAGAAGAACCTTGTATAGAGTTTACACAAGAGAACTCGATAAAGAGCTCTGTACAAGATAGTCTACCTTATATACCTTGGACTCATGGTCCATGCTAGCTATTTCTACCCTACCCTAAACAGCCATGTGTATACCATAAGGC
>Ga0157364_1002982_pt1 | contig 16205 bp, 17 predicted proteins | sample AttsexASBM2_FD_111476 | JGI IMG/M metagenome (GOLD analysis project Ga0157364, IMG submission 111476) | Fungus gardens microbial communities from leaf cutter ant in Ribeirão Preto, State of São Paulo, Brazil - Atta sexdens ASBM2 | ecosystem: Host-associated > Fungi > Mycelium > Unclassified ...
AGATGAAGAGCTAGGGTTAGGAGATGACGTCAAGGGACATGGGTTCCTCATGGTGTACATATGGTGTGCACATGTACAGCGGAGATTAAGAGTATGACGTCAGGGCACATGTAGAAAGCATGGTAGCCTTATGGAAGATGCATAGTGGATGAGTAATGGACATGAGGTAGAGGCATAGACTTTAGGGTCGGATATATAATGTTGTAGCATGGACCAGGACAGAATGATATATATAGTGGTAGATAGAGTAGGAGCTCCTTATCGAGTTCTCTTGTATCCATCCGGTATAAGGTTTAGCCTCGGAACCAACTCTAAGGTTTTGAGTCTACAACAAGAATGGTTTATGTGGTGGTCTTTTTGTATAGATCTTAATAGGTATTTATCAATGACTGGTATCTGTATTGTATTTGTGTTTCTACTATAAGAATTGATATGTAATATTATTCTAATATGTTTTAATTAAGATTCTTTATTACTAAGAATCTTTTTAGTACTCTATAGATTTTCCATATGTTATTTTTGTAGATCTTAGCTGTTTTTTCTGATTCTTCTGATAATACTATTGTTATTGTCATCTTGAGTCTGATCATCTTAGTGAATTTATCTATTATAACTACTATTGCATCTTTATCATTTAATCTTGATAGTAGTCCAATAATGTTGATACTAATTTCCTATTATGGTCTTTGAAGTGTTTTCAGTAAATGAAGTTCTTTTACTTTTTTTATATGTTATACTTTGTTTTGTTGACATTTTTGATATCTCTAGACATATTTCTTAATTTCATTCCATCTTTCCAGCTACCAGTAATTCCTTTTGATTAACTCAAGCATTCTTTGTTGTTCTAGATATTCTATGTTTGCTGATTTATGATTTTCTTATAAAATGTGTTCTTGAATTTTCTAGTTATTTGGAATATAGATTTTTCTCTTCATGTATACCACTCTGTTATCTTCCTATGCTTGACTGTTCTCTTTTTCCAATTCTTTCTGAACTTCTTGTTCTCTTATATATATATATATTTGGATTTCTTCCAATAATATAGTTTCTTCTACTATCTAGTTTCCTTTGAATATTTCTGCTTCTGTACTTATTTGCCTTGTTTATAACTTATCTTTGAGCATCTTGATGCCTTTGTTGTTATACTTAATTTTTTTTTGATAGAATGTCCACTCTTGTATTTGTTTTTTCTGGAATATGTTATAAAATAAAATCACAGTTCTGCAGCTTAAGATATCATTTCACTTGTTGTTTATTGAGTTTGTATATTTTTTCAAGTACTTGAGATTTTTGTAATCTGTCTAGATTTTGAACTTTTTAGTAGTATTCAATAAGTATTGTTTTTATTTTATCAAAGCTTCCATTATGGCTAGTAATTCTTTATCATATATCTCATAACTTATTTTGGCTACTTGTATTGTCCTTGATAAAAAAACAATTGGTTTGCATTTCTCTTATTGTTTCTGAGATAAAACTCTTTCAATAAGTCCAGATGTATTAGTTTTTACTCTAAGTTTTTCTTCCTATTTCTAGTTTTTTTATCCTTGAGTTTGTTAAGAGGTTTTACTGTATGACTGAAATTCTTGATAAATTGTCTATAAAAATTTGCAAACCCTAAGAAGCTTTTCACTTTTTTTATTTTAATAGGTGTCTTTTATTTCTTAATTATCTTGACTTAATTGTTTTCCATCTGTACTTTTTCTCATCTAACTACTATCTACAAGGTGAATATATGTAAAGTATGAGACATTGATCATAATATCAGACATAGTTTACACCAAAAAATAAAAGCTCACAGAGTAAGCTTAGATATATATAAAATATGGAAACTTCATATATAAAGCTCAGTAATACAAACTTCTCAGAATAATCTTGGTTTCAGCTTATATGCTGTACAATCTGTTTGCTATGTGGTTGTAACTTTAGAAGATGGATTGAAGTATGAAGAGGATGAGTACTAATATTAGTATGTTGTTATTGAATGCTGGAGATTAAGTTTACTTGAATGTTTGATTATCAGACTAGTAAATTATAGTATAACTACTAGTTTTATATACAAGAAAATTGATAGGAGATGCTTAGGAGTTTTAGAGTATAGCTCCAAGTAGAAATTTCAGTAATAAAACACTAAAAGAGATCAATAGAAAAACTCTACTATAGAAAACTAAGTTAGATAAGAGTATCTCTGTTATGGAAAACTGAGTACTTGAGTAGTTTAGAAATGATTATACTACTACTGTAGAAATGTGTTGTAGGAAATATAGTCATTATAGAAGATAGGCTTTTACTGAAATTATGTAAGATATTACCACTACTATAGTACTATGGAGATAAGACAATGAAACTTGGACACTTAATTAGATGTGAACACATTCATAGTGTTCTCCCATAAGTTTGTGTCTGGTCTGAAACACTTTCACTTGATTAGGTATTAATATCTCTTGCAATATCAATGGTTACCTAGAATCTTTTTTACTTTCTACTTCTTTTTTTTATTAATGATGACTGAATCTAAAGAGAGACCAGAGTGTTTTCTAAGAACAAGGTTATCAAAAGTAGTAGTAAGCTTAACCTTGAGATAGTATAATATAGGATATATCTATTTCTCTACTACATAAAATCTGAGGTGATGATAAGACAACTTGATGAAAGAGTATGTCATATGGATGTCTGAAGAATCTAGGAAAATTTTGTCACTAGGATAGAACACTGAAGCAGAAGTATGTCTATGATTGTAGTACTTGGCCATATCTTCTTGAAACTTCTAGATAGTAGACACTCTTTAGCTTAAATTTTCTCTAGTGCCTATTCATGGTAGTTGTCTAGTATCAAAAAAGAACAGTGATTACTATATAATAGAGTGTATATAGTTGTTGTACTGAAACTTTACTATTAGGAGAAGATTTTGTTAGTTGCTCTGATATTTGTTGATAAATATCTGTAGGTACTACTTGAGTTCTTGGTTTACTTGCTCTATTTGTCTACCTGTTTGAGAGTGTTAGGCCATGGATAAAGCAATTTCAATACTGAGCAAGTAGTATAGCTTTCTGGTGAAAAGCACAATAAACTATAGTCCTCAGTCTGAAACTACTCAAGTGGAAAGACTTTGGAGTTTTCAGATGTGATATAGAAAGAGCCTTACAGTGCCCTTTATAGTAACTATAGTATGAGTGGGGATAAAGTGAGCTTTCTTGGAAATTGAGTCCATCACTGTTATTATTGCATTAAACTCTATAGATTCAGAAAGTTCTATAATAAAGTTGATACTGATAGTCTTTCATTTTATATTCAGTATAAGGAATATATTTGACTATTAAAATTACTACAAAGATCACTGGTATTCTTTATGCTAAAGAAGAATGGAAAAAAGAGGATAGTATAAGATTATAAATATTTGAACAGTTAGACTACCAAGAACAATTATCTGTTACCACTGATTTCAGATTTAATAAATAATATAGGAAAAAAGAAGATATTCACAAAGATAGATCTTAGGTAGGGGTACAACAATGTGAGAATTAAGGAAGAAAACAAGTGAAAGGCAGTATTCTCAATGCTAGATAGTATCTTTAAGCTAATGGTAATGTTCTTTAGACTGACAAACTCACTGGCAACTTTTCAAGCAATAATGAATAACTTGTTAAGAAATATGATAGAAGCAGGAGATATAGTAGTACTTATCAATAATGTGATAGTGAGAATAGAGACAAAAGAAGGACATGACAATATTGTGGAAGAAGTACTGAGGAAGATAGCAGAAAATGATTTATTTGTAAAACCAGAAAAATGTGTGTGAAAGGTTAGAGAGATCAGGTTTTTAGAAGTTATGATAGAATTAGATATAGTAAAGATGAAGAAGGAGAAAGTTCAGAGAGTAGTAGATTGGCCAGTATTAAGGAGTGTGAAAGATGTACAGAAGTTCTTAGGGTTGGCAAACTACTATAAATGGCTTGTCAAGAACTTTATAAGAATAGCAAAACCCCTTTATGAGATAACAAGAAAAGATGTAAAATGAAATTGGAGAGAGAGATAGTAAAAAGTGTTTGAGAAATTAAAGAAGAGATTTACAATGGAACCAGTCTTGATAATACTAGACTCAGATAAGAAGATGAGAGTAAAAGTAAAAGTGTCAGATTTTACTATAGGTAGAGTATTGTAGATGAAGTGTAAAGATGAGAAGTAGAGGCTAGTAGTTTATATTTCAAAGTCATTGAATGAAGCTGAAAAAAATTATGAAATTCATAATAAAGAGATGTTGGCAATTATTAGATGTTTAGAAGTCTAGAGACATTTTTAAGAAGGAGTTAAGATTCAGTTTAAAATTTAGATGGATTATAAAAACTTGAAGTACTTCATGAAGGCTCAGAAGTTAAATTAAAGACAGGCTAGATGAACTTTATACTTGTTGAAATTTGATTTTTTTTTAAAAGTATATAGCTGTCATGATTCAAATTTCTTAGAGTTGGAGTAAGAACAAGTTGGAGTAAGAACAGAACCTTGAATTGGATAATCACAAGAAAACTCAATGGAGTACTAAGTACAAACTAGTTTACCTTATATACCACAGACTATGGTCTGTGTGCATACTACAACTATCCTATTCTAAAGTACATATACTTTCTACAAGACCAATATATTATTGTTATGTTATATGATCATGTGACAGTTGTTGCAGTGACCTGTGATCTCATGCTAATCCTAACCCTCAGTTCCAAAGGAAGAAATAAATAGAAAGGAAAAGGAAAAATGAGAATGAAAAATGAAAATGAAAATAAACCAAGTTTAATGTTCACAATCTTGACAGTAGTTAGCAAGAGTATGGGACAAGCAAATAGTTTAAGTAAGAGAGCAGATTGGGTAGAGAAAGTAGAAAAAGATAATGAAAATTGAGTAATGTTAAAGAAAGAGTAGTTAGATATTAGAGTAATGAAAAAAGAACAGTTATTGATTAAAGAAGCTGAGAAAGAGATCATAGAAAAAATTAAAAAATCAGAAGTCAAAGATGATGAGATAGTAAAGATAGTAGAGAAAATAAAAAAGTAGAAATAAAAGTATTGAGATATAATGAATGGTAGATTGAAGACAAGTTAGTATTGAAGACAACACAATTTAAGACTTAGAGTTCAGTCAGAAAAAAAACCTTGTATAGAGTTTATATAAGAGAACTCAATGGAATTTCTAAGCACAATCTATCTACTATTAGAGCAATTGGGTAGAAGAACAAAATACTTTAAATCTTTAGGAAATCCTAAGTTTATTATCTAAGAAATACTAAATTATACTCTTATCTCCAGAAAGGTAATAATTACTCTATATAATAACATATCTATTCTAATGTATTAGAATTCTGCTTACATAAGCAAGGAATGATAATACTTAAGTAATTAGGAATAGTTTAAAATAAAGAGATCAAATTGGAAGAGAGTTAGAATGTTTAGCAAGTACTTCTGGAGCATAGAAAAGTAGATTGTCATGGTGTGTTTGGATACTAACAATTTATTTTTATTTTTATTTTATTTTATCTATTTTTCTCAATTTTATTTTATTTTTTTATTTTGTTTTAGACAATGAAGAGATACATGACTGCAGTCACATGATTTGTTACATGAGGTGATGTTATAGGTCTAAACATAGTAGAAGGAATAAGAACAATGATATCAGAGGTATGTTTGCCTTATGGTAACAGTATAGTAGACTTATGAATAATATATATACTTTAGAGTAGGACTATTTATTGCTAGCATAGACCATGACTCTTTTATATAAATAATGTAGGAATGCATTAGAAACTTCTTGTTGAGTTTTCTTGTGGTCTTCATGAGATACTTAGTTTATAAGTTTATTAAAGTGGTCTATTGGTTATCTTAACTAGTAGTTGTTACAATAGTAGAACTCAACTACTCTTGAAGAACACTACATCATGTGATCTCCTTTCTCTTATTCTTTATTTATTCTCGATATGCAACCAGCATGGTTAATTATTACAAACCATTCATAGCTGGATTCTAAGTTTAAGGGGAGCTAACTGTTCAGTATGAACAGTCATAGATAGTAGTGACTAGATTCAGGCTGCTATCTAAATGTTACTTATCATTTAAGTAAGTGGTGTTGAAGTAGTTTATATATACATTTTTAAGTAGTAGCCTTGGGCTAAAAGTCTATTGTAATCTTTTTATATAGAGAAATGATGTTATCTAATGAGAAAATATCTAGCTTAGAGATTCCCTTCTTAAGGATATTAGCCAGTGTTCATTAGGGCAGTAGTTAGTAAGACAGTAGACAGATAGTTAGTAAATAGTGTGAGATTAGATGAAAAGAATATTGGTTAGCACTTACAAAGGAAATTTTTGAAGGAATATTGTTTTGGAGATTGTTTTATATTGTCAGATACTATAACAACTAGCATTGTGGATATCAGCTAAATAAATATGGAGGAATTAATCAGAGATGTAGGGGAAGAGGAAGCAACTAGATTGTTGAAGTAGATAATGGAAAACAATGTAATGTTGTTGAATTTACAAAGACAAATATTGGAGTTGCAAATAGCAAAAGATCAGAAAAAAAGAAGACAGCAAGAAAGAGAACAGAGAAGAAAAAATGAGAGAAGGTAGGAAAAGAAAGAATAAAGAAGAAGAAAAGAATAGATAACAAATGGAAAAGAGTAGAAGAGATGAAAATAAGAGAAGAAAGAAAAGCAGAGAAGAAGTGGAAATGATAGGAGACATGAGAGAGAAGAAGAGAAAGAAATAGAGAAATAGCGATATAAGAGAGGAAATGTTTTGGTTGTGGAGGCTTTGGGCATATCACCCATTATTATAGAAATGTGGAGAGGAGAAGAGACCAATACAAAGGTCCTGAAATAAATTCAAAGCATTAAAAGATAGAATGATGAATATAGGAGAAGAAAGTGGAAAGACAATAGAAAAACAATTCTGAAAAAAGAAAAATTGAAGAAGGAAAAGTCAGTAAAAGTACAAAAAATAAAAGTAGAGGATAATGGCAACAGGGTGGAAAAGAAGAAAAAATTGTTAAGAGAGGTAACAATAAAGACTGGATTAAAGTAAGAGAAAGAAGAAGAAGAAATCATGGTAGAAGCATTATTAAATAATAGTACAACAGAGCTAGTAATAAGTCTTATTTCAGAGTTTGCAAGAAAGAACAAATTCAAGAAGAAGAGGTTAAAGAGGCCAATCTATGTGAGAAATATGGATAGTACTTTTAATTATGAAGAACCAATAGAGTATATAGTGGAAGTAGAGTTGTTTTTCAAGGAACACAAGGAGAGAACATCAATAGATGTGATAGGAGGTCAAAAATGGAATGTTATATTAAAAATGCTGTGGCTAGCATACTATAATCTAGAGATCAATTGGAGAACAGAAAAAGTACAAATGACAAGATGCCTAGAGGAGTGTAGAAAGAAATAGTGAATGAGACAGACAAAGCTAGGATGACAAAAGCAGAAAGAGAAAAAAGAAAAGAAGGAAAAAAAAACAGAAAGAGAAAAAGGAAGAACTTAGGAAACCAGTAGTAGAGAAAAAAATAGAAATAACAAGAATAATAGAGGAAAAGCAAGATGAGAAAGAAAATTTGATTGAGATTAGGACAGTAGAAGAAATAGTTCTGAGATGGTTCTATAAATATTTGAAAGTATTTGAGAAAAAGAAGTCAGAGAGGATACCAATAAGAAAGACCTAGAATCATGCCATAGATCTCAGAGAAGGATTTGTTGTGAAAAAAGGAAAGATATATCTGTTATCAAGGATAAAGAGAGAGGAAGTGTAGAATTGAAATCACCACAAATGTCACCAGTGTTCTTTGTGCTAAATAAAGATAGGAAGAAGAAGGTACAGAACTATTAATATCTGAACAGTTGGACAATTAAGAACAATTATCCATTGCCACTGATTTTGAATTTAATAGATAATATAGAAAAGAAGAATATGATAACATAGTGGAGGAGATATTAAGGAGAATGGTGAAAAATGATTTACTCATAAAACCTAAAAAATATGTGTGGAAGGTTAGAGAAGTCAGATTTCTAGGAGTAGTGATAGGATTAGATGGAGTGAAGATGGAAAAGGAGAAAGTTTAGAGAATAGTGGATTGGCCACTACTGAGAAGTATAAAGAATGTATTATTGTTGATGAAGTGTGAGGATGAGAAGTGAAGGCCAGTAACCTATATTTCAAAGTTGTTGAATAAGGCTGAAATGAACTATGAAATTTACAATAAAGAAATGTTAGCAATTATCAGATGTTTAGAAGTATGAAGTCATTTCTTGAAAGGAGCCAAGGATTAGTCTGAAATTTGAATGGACCATAAAAACTTGAAATATTTCATCAAGGCCCAAAAATTAAATCAAAGACAGGCTAGATATGTATTATACTTATCAAGATTTAGGTTTGCTTTAAAGCATATGGCTGGTAAGAGTATAGGACAAGCAAACAGTTTGAGTAGGAGAGTAGATTAGACAGAGGAAGTAGAGAGAAATAATGAAAATTAGGTAATGCTAAAAAAGGAGTGGTTAGAGATTAAAATAATGGAAAAAGGATAGTTGTTGATTGAAGAAGCTAAAGAAGAAATTATAAAAAAATTAAGAAGTTAGAAGCAAAGAATAATAAGATAGTAAAAGCAGTAGAAGAAATAAAAAAGGCAGAGGTTAAAGTATTGAAGAATGATGAGTGACAGATTGAAGATGACTTAGTATTGAAAGAGAGAAATATGTATGTTTCAAAGGATAAGAAGTTAAGATTGGAAATCATTCAGCTTCATTATGATATACTAATAGCAGGACATGGAGAATAGTAGAAGATAGTAGAATTAATCACTAGGAATTATTGGTAGTCAGGAGTTACTAAGGAAGTAAAACAATATATAGAGGGATGTGATCAGTGTCAGAGGATGAAGAATAGAGCAGAGATGCTAGCAGGAAGATTGAAACTGAATACAGTATCAGAAAGACTATGGTAACATATATCTTTATTACAAGGTTACCAATATCTAGGGGTCATAACTCAGTTTTGGTAGTATATAAATAGGTTTTTGAAAATATCATATTTTATTGCAATGACAGAGAAAATTACAGTAGAAGGGTTAGCAAGATTGTTTAGAGATAACATGTGGAAGTTGTATAGGTTGCTAAAGAGTGTGATTTTGAATAGGAGGCCTCAATTTGTAGCAGGATTGATGAAGGAGTTAAATGAAATGTGGGAGATAGAAACAAAGCTATCAACAGCTTTTCATCCACAGATAGACAGACAAACAAATAAAAAGGACAAATCAAGAACTAGAGTAGTACAACAAGATACATATAGCAACAAAAGCATCACTATTTAAGTTTAACTATGGATAAGAGTTGAAGATGGGCTTTGAAATAAGAAAAAGGAAAGCATGTGAAGACAAAGGAGTTTATAAGAATAAGGAGGCAATTAAGTACAAGATAGGAGATAAGATGTTTTATAAGAAAATGTGATAGAGTTGGAGTTACTAGTGTTGATGAAAGTTCACCCAGTAGTAAATGTAAGTAGATAGTAATGTATCAGAAGTAAGTAGAGGAACAAAAGAAGATTCCACCTTCTCTAGTAGAAATAGATAGAGAAAAGGAGTATAAAGTAGAAAAGATATTGAATAGAAAAGATATGAGAGAAAAGATGAGATATTTAGTAAGATAGAAGGGATATATAGCAGAAGAAGATATATAGAAGAGATTAGAAAATCTGGAATATATAATGAACTTAGTAAAAAAATTTGAAAAGAAAATTGGAGAGGAGAAAATAAAAAGAGTACAGATGAGAAAAGAGAAGAGGAAAGAAAGAAAGTCAAACTGAAAGCAGAAGTATTCAAGAAGAGTAAGTTATTGGAGAAGTATATAGCAAAGATCTTATTTGAATAAGATGATGGAAAATTTAAGAATAAATATTTGAAAAATTTGATTAGACAAAAGAGAAAGAGAAAGATAGGTAAGTTCTTCTGGAAGTGGAATCTTAAGGGAAAGCACTGTCATGGTATGTTTGAACTCTTATATTTTATTTTGATTTTATTTTATTTTTATCTATTTTCTCTAATTTGATTTTTCTTTTCTTTTCTTTTATTTCTTGGACAATAAAGAGGCATGTGACTATGGTCACATACCTCTTCATTATTTGAAACAAAAAAAATCAAATTAAGAAAAACAGATAAAAATAAAATAAAATCAAAATAAAATATAAGAGTTCAAACATACCATGATAGTGCTCTCCCTTAAAGTTCCACCTTCAGAAGAACTTACCTACCTTTCTCTTCTATCTTATCCAACTTTTTTCTAATTTTTTCAAATATTCATCCTCAAATCTCCCATTATCCTATCCAAACAAAATCTTTGCTATATATTTTACTGGAAACTCACTCCTCTTAAATATATCTACTTCTGGATTCAACTTCCTTTTTTTTTCTCTTTTCTCTTCTTCTTTCTACTCATCTTATTTTCTCCTCTCTAATCTCTTTCTTAAATTCTTCTGATAATTTTATTGTATTTCTCAAATTATCTAATCTTTTCTAAGTGTCTTCTTCTATTGTATATCCCTTCTATCTCACTAGTTTTACTCTCACATCTTGCTTATTTAATACTTTCTCTATTTTATACTCTTTCTCTCCTTTTATTTCTACTAGAGAAGGTGGGATCTTCTTTTGTTTCTCTACCTGCTTCTGATACATTGCTATTCTACTTATATTGATCACTGGGTAAAATTTCATTAATGCTAGCAACTCCAACTCCACTGCATTCTCTGATATCATTTTCTTTATTTTATATAGTCCTATAAACTTTGCCATCAACTTCTTTCTATTTCTCATCTGTTATATCAAATCTTTTATGCTCAACAATACTTTATCTTCCACCTTATACTCAACTACCTTCTTTTTATTTCTATCTTTTCATTTCCTTCTATGATTTTCTCAATGCTGCTTTTACTTCTTTATGTATCTTCTTCATCTCTTTCACAAACTTCTCTGCTTTTGCATGCTTTCCCCTTTTTCTTATCTCAAAGCCCATCCTTGGTTCCCTTCTATACTTAACTTTGAACAGTGATGACTTTGTAGATATATGTACTTTGTTGTTAAAGGCAAACTCTGCAGTTGTTAACTATTCCAACCAATTACTTTGTCTATGATTGATGTAAATTCTCAAGTACTGTTCTAGCTCTTGATTTATCCTCTCCATTTGCCTGTCTGTCTGTAGATGAAAAGCTATAGATAACTTTGTTTCTATCTCTAACATCTCATTTAACTTCTTTATCAGTTCTACCACAAACTATGGCTCTCTATCTGATATTATACTCTCTGGAAACCCATGTAACTTCCACATATTGTCTCTAAATAACTTAGCTAAATCTTCTGCCATTATTTTTTCTGTCATTGCAATAAAGTATAACATTTTCAAAAACCTATTGTATACCACCAAAATTGAATCATAGCCCTTTGATATTGGTAACTTCATAATAAGGTCCACTAATATATGTTGCCACAGTCTTTTTAGAACTGTATTTGGTCTTAATTTTTCTACTAGTATCATATCATTCTCTTTTTCAACACTAAGTCATCTTCAATTTGCCACTCATCATTTCTCAACACTTTTACTTCTACCTTTTTTATCTCTTCCACTGCTTTTACTATCTCATTATCTTTCACTTCTGACTTTTTTATTTTTTTTATAATCTCTTCTTCAACTCCATTAATTAACAACTATCTCTTTTCCATTGTTCTGATTTCTAACTATTCTTTTTTCAACATTATTTGATTTTTGTTATTTCTCTCTATACCTTCTGCATAATCTGCTCTTCTACTTAAACTATCTGCTTGTTCCATATTCTTGCCAGCTACATGCTTCAAGGTGAAATCAAATCTTGACAAATATAGAGCCCATCTAGCCTGTTTCTAATTCAACTTCTGAGCTTTTATAAGATACTTCAAGTTTTTGTAATCTATTTAGATTTCAAATTGATCCTTGGCTCCTTCTAAAAAATGCCTCTATATCTTTAAATATCTAATAATTGCTAACATCTCTTTATCATGAATTTCATATTTTTTTTGGCCTTATTTAACAATTTAGAAATGTAAGCAACTGGCCTCTATTTCTCATTCTCATATTTCATTGACAATACTCCTCTCATTACAAAATCTGACACATCTGCTTCTACTTTCATCTCTTTATCTAAGTTTAGTATAACCAAGACTAGCTCTATCATAAACTTCTGCTTTAACTTCTCAAATGCTTTCTGTTGTCTCTTTCTCCAGTTTCACTTCATATCTTTTCTTGTCATCTTATGTAAAGGTTTTGCTATCCTTGTGAAATCCTTGACAAACTGTTTATAGTAGTTTGCCAATATCAAAAACATCTGCACATTCTTCACACTTCTTGGTATTGGTTAATCTATCACTTCTTAAACTTTTTCCTTTTCCATCTTTACACCATCTAGTCCTATTATAACTCCTAAAAACCCAATCTCTCTAATCTTCTATATACATTTCTTCAGTTTTACAAATAAATTATTTTCCACCATTCTCTTTAGTACTTTCTTGTCAAGCATGGTTTACACTGGGGGTGAAAGTCCACAAGATGGACTTGGAGATATGCAGACTTGTGAAATGACCTTGGCTTCAGCTTATGTGCTGCACCATTTGTCTGCTGTGTGGTTGCAATTTCAGGTAAGAGAAATAAATTTGAGATGGGAGTGAGTGCTGATTTGGTATGTCACTGTTGAACACCAGGGATTGAGTTCAATAAGAATTATCTTTATCAATTATTAGACTAGCTAATTACAATATAACTACTAGTCTTATATACCAGTACCTACTATAGGAGATGCTTGGGGTTTTAGTGGTATAGCCCCTATTGCCCTGAGTGGAGGTTTTAGTGTTGAGACACTGACAGGAGTATGACTCTGCCATGAAAGGCTGAGTCATATAGAAGTATTTACATCATGGAAGACAGACCACCCAAACAATTGCACCACCACTGTAGAGTGTGTTGTGAGTAAGGTGGCTGCTATAAAAGGTGGGTTTTAGCTGTTGACAAGAAATGTACCATAGGGATGTGTTTTCCAGATGAGTGGACTTGGCATATGACATTTCTTCACAATTTCATCATGTCTCTCTTTTGTTTCTATTCCTACTATCACATCATCAATAAATGCTGCTATATCCTCAGTCTCTATCATATCTCTTAACAAATCATTTATCATAGTCTGAAAAGTCACTAGTGAGTTTGTCAGTCCAAAGAACATTACTGTTGGCTCAAAGATACCCTCTGGTATTAAAAATACTGCCTTCTACTCATCTTCTTCTTTTATCCTAATATTATTATATCTCCACCTAAGATATATCTTTGTAAACTTCTTCTTCTTCCCAATACTATTTATCAAATCCAAAATCAGTGGCAATGGGTAGTTATTTTTAATTGTCCAATTGTTGAAGTATTGATAGTTCTGTACCATTCTCTTTTTCCTATCTTTCTTTGGCACAAAAATACTGGTGATGTCTATGGTGATTTCAATAGCCTAATATATTCCTTTCTCAACTGATTCTTTATGAACTCCTATACTTTCTTTCTCTCTATTCTTGATAATGGATATATCTTCTCCTTTTTCAGCACAAATTCTTCTCTGAGATCTATGGTATAATCCTAGGTCTTTCTTATTGGCATCCTCTCTAACTCTTTCTTTTCAAATACTTTCAAATACTTGTGGAACCTTTTTGGAACCATTTATTCCACCATCCTAATTGTTATAAGACAAGAGTGTGGACAGACTTTGGCTAGGGTTAGGGTTAGCCAGACATAGATAAGTAATTAATTATTAGTCTACAACAGAGGAAGAGCACATGACCTGGAAGTCATGTGACAGAGTCTAGAACAGTCTGGAAGGACTAATGGTCTAGAAGAATTGAGAAGAGTCTAGATTAGAGTTAGGGTTAGGGATGACATTAAGGGACAAGAGTTCCTCATGGTGTACACATAGTGCACACATGTACAGCAGAGATTAAGAGTATGATGTCAAGGTACATGTATATGGCATGGTAGCCTTAGTAATAAGACATGAGGTAGAGGCATGGACATAAGGGCCAGTAGATATTGTTGTAGCACAGACCACCTTGTATTTATATAAATAGAGAAGCAATGCAGCAAGGGCTCCTTGTCGAGTTCTCTTGTAATCTCCACTACTAGATAGCTAATTAAGAGCTTTGTAAGCATACTACAAGTGCCGTTCCGGCGAGTGGTTGCTACAACACTTATGGTAAACATGAGGTTGATGTATAGATGACACATGGACATTAGAGTAGGATGATTTATTGTTAGCACAAACTATATATCTATAGTATAAATAGGGTAGCAATACATTGAAGACTCCTTGTTGAGTTCTCTTGTGATTCTCACATAGATATCCTACTAAAAGATTTATTGCTTGTATTACTATTAGTCTTTGTGACTAGTAGTTACTATATCAAATAACCTGTAACTTTAACTTATATGCTATACTTTTATGAGTCATACTGGTCACATATTTTGGATAAGATTAGAAGATAAGTCTATTAGAAGATGAAAGGTGTATTGTTGCTAATATTAGAAGTTGGTAGTATTTTTAGTTGATTTTTAGAATAAGGCTTAGAATAGTTATTTAAAATAGAGACTACTAGGTATTACCATCGTTTTTAGTGATTCTCAGATATCAGAGATAGAAATCCATAAAGTTGGTAAGGGTTTAGCAAGAGTGTCTGAGGTAAAATAAAGATGAATAATTCATACTGAAAGAGGTTAGAGAGTGTAAATAAGAGAGATATAAATGTGGCTAGATTAGGATGTGACAGCTGACTGATATAACATAAGAAAAGTATAAGTTATAGTTATAGTAAATATAAGTTATAAAGTAAAATAAACTCCAATATATATCTAAAGTCTATTAGACATAAAGTAAGTTAAACATAAGATTAAAATTATTTGTATCATTATCTAACATCTAATATAAGATAGCTTTCTTTATATACTCTGGTTATTAGTCTATGTATATATACTAGCCTGTCTTAAAATACTAACTAAGTTCTTCTAGAAGATTCTATAATATTTTACTAGATCACATGACTATATGATGTTGTAGCAACCACTCGTCACTCAAGGACAAATGATCTCACAACGAGCAAAGCTCTCAGTAAGGCTATCAAGTAAAGAGTGGGGGAATTACAAGAGAACTCAACAAGGAGCCCTCATTGCATTGCTCCTCTATATATACTACCACATCATGGTCCATACTACAACAATATGTTTACCTCATGTCCATCCACCATGCTACTATCTCATGTCCTATTACTCATCCACATGTGTTTTCCATAAGGCCACTATGCTTCCTACATGCGCTCTGACATCATATCTTTAATCTCCACTATACATGTGCACACCATGTGTACACCATGAGGAACCCATGTCCCTTGATGTCATTCCTAACCCTAACTCCTTCTAGACTCTTCCCGATCCTTCTAGACCGTTAGTCTTTCCAGACTGCTCTAGACTACTTTAGCTTTTATCACATGACTTCCAGGTCACGTGCCTATCTCCTATATTTCTTCTCCTGTTGTAGACTAATAATTATCACTACAATATATACTTGTCCAAACCCTAACCCTAGTCCAAGTCTATCCACACTCTTGTCTTATAACATATGACTGTGATTATGACAGATGACAATATATTATATCATACTCTTAGACAAGGAAAATTAAAGAAAACTAAATAGAAAAATAAAAGAAAAAAGGAAAAATATACTCTATCTAAGATGATATCTAGAGAATAGAGATTGTAAGTGATTAGATTAGATTTGAATAGTTTTCAGATATTAAAATAGAATTCTATAAGGTTGCTAGGAAGTCTAGTGAGAATGTCTAAGGAGTGATCAACATAAAAGTTGATCCACACTAAATAAAGTTTGAAATATAAATATACAGTGAAGGCTTCTTGTTGAGTTTCCCTTATGATTTCTATAAGAGATACTTATGAGTAATAATGATGACTGGGATGGAGGTACAGAAAACACTTTAAAACTTCAAGAGAAAGTAACATTGTTTGAGTAATACACAATACATGAGTCACCTCCAGAAGAGAATGAGATCTTCCAAAGATAATAACTATCTTACTGTCTATTCCAATCTAGCAGAATACTGCTGACATAATGATTGTACCA
>Ga0157364_1002983_pt1:5000-16197 | contig 16197 bp, 11 predicted proteins | sample AttsexASBM2_FD_111476 | JGI IMG/M metagenome (GOLD analysis project Ga0157364, IMG submission 111476) | Fungus gardens microbial communities from leaf cutter ant in Ribeirão Preto, State of São Paulo, Brazil - Atta sexdens ASBM2 | ecosystem: Host-associated > Fungi > Mycelium >...
TGGCTGCCGCACACAAAAGCACGAGTCCCGGTCGCCGTGCCGATTCGAAATTTGGATTTTTAATCGCACAAAGCGCTAATGAATCCATTTAGTTCCGCGAAAGGGGGGAGGGACGGCCCACTCGACTCTCGCGCTCGATACAGGGATCTTGGATAAACGGACAAACGAACCAAATAATTACGCTAATTAAAGCCGCCCAATTTGTGCTTTAGACAATTAAAGTGCCGAGGGTAAGGTAGTCTAACTCATTAACAGGCGGGGGTCGCCTACACACACAGGCGCGCTCTCCGTGTGTGAATACATCGTTTCGCGCACCCGCACGTCCTTGTGTGTCTCATTCTCTCTCTTATTCCCTCTTGTTAGTGGCAGAATGTACTCGCCACTGTGTGTGGCAAAGGGGCACGCATAATGAGCGAGGGTGCCTGGGTGAGAGGGCAATCCGTGAGGGTAGAGGGCGCACTTGCTCGCGAATCTTTTGAAATTGAGGGTCATGCTATATTTTATAACTTGTCGCGATATCGAGATACGGAAATCATGAAGACTTATGTACACAATATTACCAACAAATTCATGCTACAATCAAGTTGTATGAGGTTTATATCAATTTCATCATGTTCTCATTTCATAGATCGATTTTGATTAATTATTAGTCCCTGGAGATCTCATCCAATTCTCGAATTACTGCTTCGTTGCAGAAGGTACACGCGTGAAACGCGCCTTTAGAGACGCTTGTTAGAGCAGGCAAGATTGACACGTTGGTCGCAATTAAAACGTAAGGGGGACCGCGTTCGCGCAAATTGCGTATCAAGTTAGAGGAGTCGGACAAGGAGGGCGAGGCACTCGTATTATCATTGGTGAAATCAACTAATTAGAAATTGCGTAGACCGCTCGTTAAAGATCGCCCTGCCGACCGTAATCGCCAATTACTCTCTTAGTGCGGACTGCAGTGAACTTCGCTCATTAAAATTATTAAACGCCGCGGGCGATGAGGCTCGGCATTTGACGTTTCTACAGAGTGCAGCGGTTACATTGTGGATCGCCGAATTTTTGCGAACCACCCGGCCGTGGAAGATTATAAGAAATATAAATTGCAAATCGTATTTTTTACGGCGCATTCTTTAACGAAGTCCGGTTTTCCTCCGGACATATACATAAACGTAAATTATACGAATAATACAAGTACAGGAAATAATTAACTTAATATTCAGAGTTAAAATATATTTAGCTGTAAATTTTTCCTACATTTTAAGTTTAAGTACACACACACGGATTCCGTACGAGCGAAATAAATCTTGGTGCGATCAATGTTTTATCAAAGATATATAGAGATTGTTATTAGTCGGCCGTGCGGCGCGCGATAATATCGCATCATAACAGACGGTGTTCGTTGTCATTCATCATCGGAGCTGAACCGTTATTCGCTAGTTACTTTCGATCAATTACTCCACCAGCAGGGCACGAATGCCTCACTCAGTCTATTAGGATGGAATACTCGATATTTAATTTAATACAACCGTTCTGATTACGGAAGATCTATACAAATGTCGGAATGACAAAAATTTTACCGCAGCACTTTAATTAATCGCTCCGACTATCACGTTTGCTGCGATCAATATAGTTGTCAAATACATCTAAACTGTTAATGAGCAAGGCAAGGGGCTCATTTCAAGTAACGATAATTAAGTAAAATAACGAATAATTTGCGCGCTCTGTTTGACATTTTTTACGACTGTCATAAATAAGACTCACGGATAATCGAAAATTCTTGCTTGTCATCAGCTTTCCAGAATGGTCACGTAAAACACGCGTGAATAATGATATTGGTAATGGCGTCGGACGATTAAGAGGCCAGAACGAGAGAGAGAGAGAGAGAGAGAGAGGAGGAGGAGGAGGAGGAGAAGAAAGGAGAAGCAGATTTTATGGCTGATCCTCGATCATCAGCTATATAATTCCTTCTATCCGTTCTAGCTGATTGACTTGACCGTCGGCCTCTAATTAGCAATTATGGAGAAATCGAAAATGCGCTGAGCGATTCGACCAAGCGGGATGCATACCTACATATCCCCGCTTATTAAGTTCGCGAACGATCGGCCCGGAAGTAGATACACGACCGAATCGATATATAAAGACAGACTGCAATTAAAATCTACCACTTCGATTCATTTACGAGACGCCTGACGCCTGAAACTTGCCGAGGAAACGATATCCTTTGATTAGTATCTCGCCCACGTGTGGGACGAGCGATGCGTCTTTATAACGTCTTACGTAACGCGCAAAAGTTTTAATCAATGGTTAATTGGTTTGTAGAAAATAATTGAATTAATAAATACGTCGGAATTTCGAATAACAGTTTCCTAACAATCTTTGCTTTTTATTTGCATTTAAAACATACATGGACAAGACAACACGTGTCTCATGATCGAAACACCGTGTATATGACACTTCGCTTTCTCGAAATGCGTGTCGATTTACACACGAGAAAGTAACAACACGTTTGAAAGCCTCACACATTTCAAAATTTGCGCATTGCTATTTTCTTGCCGTAAAAAGTAGGCAAAATTGTCCGAGCCAGGGCTTGTTTGCATCCGCAGTAGAAGAGAGAGAACGCGCATTTATAATTGAACCGTTGCGAACGATTGAAGACAAACCACAAAAAAATGAAAATAAAAACGGAAGAAAGAAAAAACAACAAAAAGCAGGAAAAACGAGAGAGAGAGAGAAAGAGAGAGAGGGAGAATAAAAAGGGAAAGATTGAAACGTCATTCGGGGGAGCAATCATCGAGATACTGGCCGCGTGATCAGCTGTGGATCCCGGGCAGATAAATTAGCAATTTAATTATAGAACTGTCAGCCGGTAATTAAATTAATAACGAGAAACCTCAAATCCAATCCGCTCCGTCGTCGTAACAGCCTTATGCGCGCTCTCGGAGTAAAGTCCGACGCAGACATCAATATGTCGACTACCTATATCGCGCGTTTCAAAAGTCGATTTAATTAAATATTCCATTAGCGTTAATTGCGAAGTTCGATTTTGACAGTAGCACGTATACTGTGACTTCAGGGAACGATTTTATATGGCTCGAGATAGATCGTTAGACCAACAGATCTTTTTCCATTTGATGCAGAATTTTTAAGTTTCATTCTTGAATCCGCTATTGAGGAGACCGAGTGTGCGATGTACCGGTGCGTCGGATGCGTCGGATGCATCTCCCTCACGGAGGAGCTTCTTACGCCGTCGTGCATTGGAGAGAGATGTGAGATCGTGGCGCTCACTTCGAATCCCCATTCGACATACCTATGTATCGTTACGTAGCTAATTGCTGCATAAACAGCCGACTTTACGAGCCAACGGGTATATGGCTGACAACCGCTTCGCAAACATTAACTACCATTAACGCAGGATACGAGCGCATCGTGTCGCATCGCATCGCGGCGTGCCACGCCGGTATTCGAACTCGATGTATTCCGCGAACGAAATTGTTGAAAAATAATTGTACCGACGCCATAGTCAGACATCTGGAGCGGCTGTTCTTGAAAACACTTTCATCGTGATAATGCGTTTTGTTCAGAATATCGCGATTCATCAGTTGTGCCACGACCTTGAACCAAATCTTAATCAAATCTTTTTGGTTTTGTCGTAGAATGTTCGGCAGCAGTGGCGTCTGCGGGAGTTGTGGCAACGCGATACCCGCGAACGAAATGGTCATGAGGGCTGGCGACTCGGTGTTTCATGTGAAATGCTTCAACTGCAATAAATGTGGCGGTCAGCTCGTCTCCGGCGACAGGTGAGTTTTCCGCTCATGAATTCTTCCTCTTTCTTAGACTACAGTGGATGCGTGTTCTGATAAACTTTTAATCTAATCTGTTTCAATTACAGGAGAAATAAGTGGTTCCAATAAATATATATTCTAATGAAATATGATCTTGTAATCTAAAAGTTTGAAATTTTAAGAGTTTAAAAGATATTCATATAATTGGGTTTTATTTTAAGATAGTCTTAAGATGCTAATAGGACTTTAGGATTGACTTATGACATCTACAGATTATTAAGACGATTTTAAATATAAGAATCGACTATAACTGGTATTCACATCTTATAATCACATCTTATGTTTAAAATTAATCTTAAGTACTATTTTAAGATGTTATAAACGAACCAAAATGCCGTTTCAGCAAAAACATTGCTTAAGACTATCTTGAAGTAAGAACTAGGAATACCGATTTTATGCCTATTTCTACTAATGTAGATTTAATCTTAGAACTTATTTTTTATCTTTTCCTAGTTCTAAGAATTAGGGCTATACTATATTCTAAAACATTCTCTCTCCAAAGAAAAGATTTTCTATATATTAATTAGTATATGTTAATTAGTATATGTTACGTTACTATATATTTCGAGTAAAAAATTTTCCTCGCAGAAGATATTTAGAATATAGAAAAGAATAAAGAATATATTAAAGTTAATCTACATTAGTAAAAATGGACATTAGTATTCCAATTACACAAGATGAATGACATTAATTTATACTTTAAAAAGTTTATTATTAAAAATTTTATTTACGTGTAAAAGAACTATATATGTGAATATAGGATTTTCTTCAAGAGAAAGAAATGGAAAATACAATTTCTCGATTAATCTCCTATTTCTTGCAAGATATGTCAGTTATAATAAGCTTTTTCCCTTATGTCCTATAGACTTTTATTTTCGAACTAATTAATTTCAATATTCATTTCAGCAAATCACACGAATTCAGACGAAGAAATAAACTCGTTTAAACGACAAATTTATTCTGATGAGTTCATCTGCACACATGCAGTGTAATCACTCTTATAGAAAACATATTCGTCAGAACAGCGTCAGAACAAGCATCCACTGTATCCGTATAAGTCTTACTTTCGGACATACTTCACCTGGCAAGAAAGCATGACACGCAATTCTCACGTTTCAGATATTACCTACTATCGGGCTCGCCGATTTGCGAATCTGACTGGCACAAGATAGTGAAATCGTCGAGCGTCGCGGCAGCGGCAGCCGCGGCGGGCGGAAACAGCGGCGCACCTGTTAGGAAAGGTAAGGTCGGCAGGCCTCGAAGGAGCCGCGAATGAGGCGGCAACCCGGTCGGTCGCCCGAAGAAGGTGCAACCCTCTCCGCAGCCGACGCCCCCCGTCGTACCTTCGCCTCAGGTAGATGTAGTGGACGTCGCCGTCGGAGTGGATCCCTATTCGCCGCCTCCGCCGGGTCATCAGCACTATCATCAGTATCACCATCACCACCATCACCAGATGGCACTCGTGCATCCGGGTCTGGCGGCTCAGCAATCGCACCTCCAGGCGTCCAGCTATCAGGACTGGTCGTCTTGGGCTCAGGATACTTGCGATTAGATCCGTTGTCCGCCGTAACAGGACTGTACCCCAAAGGACATCGCGATGAAGAATGAGCCTAATTTGCCTAACGTTGCGTGCCCAGACTCTTCAAGAGAATCGCAAAGAAGGGAAAAGGCCAGCGTAGCGTCCCTTGGAAACCGCCATTGGCGACTCTACGAGTGTACTCTCTGGATTTGGAATCGTGATACCGAATGTGTTTGAACTTGCCGCGGTAATCGAATGTCTTCGTACATGCGGTGCCGTGATATTGAATATAATTGAATTCGCCGCGGATACCGAGCGTTTTTATGTTCTGACGTGTGTTGATGTCGAGTGCGTCCAAACTTTACGTGGATGCTGGGGAATCTCTGAACGTCTTTGAACTTGGGTAATTCGGAATCGCAGATATCTCTGGGACTTGAAACGCAAACGTTTTGGTTCTATAGTGGATGTGCAAACTTCTTTGATTCAAACAAAAAAACAAACTCTTTTGAAAAAGGATTTGCACTAATGTCGAGATATTGATGTCGCGAATATCGAAAGCATTCTTAAGTTAATTCATTATTTGGACACTATCTTTCCACAAGAGATAGCGTCCAAGTTTTTAATCAGAACTGTTGATCGCATCTGCGATAAAAGTTGAGACGACACTCGACACCACATTGCAGAAGCACTTTCGCCACGAATCCGCCGGTCTTCTTAATAATAATCTTTGCTCAATTGTAAAGAATCGAAGAAAGTTTAAGATACGACCCATCGTGCATCCATCATCAGCCGCAATAGTATGATGTCAGTACTCTTCTTTAAAATCCTTTACAGTCATCATATTATGATTACCTTGACATAAGATGCGAAATGTAGAATTCGTTGACACTAACACAACTTGTAACAAACGATTTTTCGCATTTTTGCGAAATATCTAAATATTTTTTCCGTCGATATCATTCTCAAGGTCATTGCTAAATCATTTTGACGTCGAAAGTCTTTATGTTATCTTATTTTATTGTATGATTATCTCAATTTTCGATTTTTAGTCTAAATTTTTAAATTGATAAATATATATTATATTTCCGCGAGCGTGCTCTGTCGATTCTTAGTTATCGCCACTTCGGAGACGACACGCGTTCTTGGAACGGTGTTGCGTGCTAAATTCGATATGTGCGATCAACGAAAATCTAATCGCGCGAGAAAGATGGCAATCGGAAGGAGAGAGAAAGAGAGAAAGAGAGAGATAATTCGACGGCGATCGAACGAGAAATGCGAAACGACGGCAACGTGCAGTTCTGGACCCTTAGAAAATTATTTTTCTTTCAAAATCACCGTTCTCCCGTCGATCCGCCGCCGCGCTTCGTAAACTCATTAGGCAGCCCTTGTTCCCGCCATCGTTAATTGAGTGCCGAGGTGAGACGAACGACACGGAATTATCATTCGAATCCTTCTTGTTAAGCATCCTCTCCCCTTTCTCATTCTTTCTCTCCCTTTCCTCTTTCCGTTTTACTTGCATTTTTATATTCTCTCTCTTTTTTTCTTGAGAGTTCATCATTTTCGAAATAGCATAATCAATTAATCTCTCTTGGGATGCCACTTTGAATTCGGCAACCTGTGACTCCTTGCTGATGACTGAGGAGGAATTTTTTGAATTTTGTAATTCGATCGCTGATAATGATTCCAAAGAGAGACGAAATGTCCGGTGACATCATCTTCTTTCATTAAAGCAATAAAAGTTTTTATTCTATAATTTATGTGCATCTTTAACCGCACTGTACTTTCATTAGCCTTATTTTTGCCTTATCACTGATATCAATTAAATCTCTCGTATACAAAACAAATCCTCTCGCTGCAGCTATGTTGGCACAACTGAATCAAATTTTATCGTAATCATAATTATTTCACAAAGTTTCATGTAGCGCAGAAGTAATCGATGTCGTTCTCAAGAAAGAATACAGCTCAATTATTCCCCCTTCCCCTCCCCCCCCTCTCTCTCTCTCTCTCGCGCGCGCGCGTTTAGCGAAATCTACATTATGCATTTATTGTTAAAGTAAATCAATAGGGTTGTCTGAGGAAACGTACGTTTGCCAGTAACACACAACGTTACGATAAGTCTAACTTTCGATCGAAAGAGCGTTGATTCTTCGTCGAGATTTAACTTAACGATTCCTTGTTGTCGCACTTCTTAAATACTCGATGTTCGTCCGTCGAGCATTTTCAAAGACGCGCAAAGATAAACGCGTACTACTGGCACGCGAATCGACACCCGTTGCGCATACCTATACGTTAGTGACATAACTCGCGGCGAGCAAGAAATGACATTGGCATGCAACGGCGTGCCCGAAGCTCAAAGTACAACGGATTCAGAGGCGGAATGAGTTTCGGCGTGAAATGTGTATCATAAGAGCAAAGCCCTGTTACTCGTTTCATTCGTCAAATACTCTCATTTTAAATGACGATTCTCGAGCGCATTGCCACAATCTCCGATTGAGCGTCGCTCGCACTTTGAAAGCTCGCACCGTCGTATTATGATTCATGCGAGCGGAATGTCGTGTACCACGGAAATTTCACGAAAACGACGCTTAAGAGTCACGATGATCCAACGGCTCGTTACTAAGGAATCGCGAATCTGGACAAGCTGGATTGCGAGATCACAATCACTAGTCGACGCCGCCAAGGATCGAAGTCGATTTCATGACTCTGCAGGCGACGACGCCGACGGAGACGGTAAAAAGCGGCATATACAGAAGTGTACATGTAGATTGGGCAAGAAGTCGCGCTGAAGGATTATGTCAAGGATGCACAAACTCTTTCGACATCGGCTCAGATAGAGAACAATTGGCGCTTGTCACAGATCTTCGACCAGACGCACGAATAAATTCCTAAAAAAGAATAATTATCTTAATTCTCATTTTCATTTTATTACTCTCCACATTTTTCGGAGTGAGCTTTCACTCCGAAGAATTTAGAGAGTACATTTCTCGGATATATAAATTAGCAGAAATTTGTGTAAATTGCGACTGAGAAATTTATATGAATCGGACAAAACTTGTATATTCGAAACAGCAACATGCAATAATCGGGGAACAAATTTATTCAGCTCGTTTCTGTTTCTTTTCGTTGGCACATGCGCGTGTCGGATTGGGGTTTGTGCATCGTTGAATTGTGTAATTTAATCTTGTACATAGGGTACATTTTGTATATTGTTAAAAGTTTGTGTGATATAAATGGTTATGTATTTACTATCGAGCGCGAACGGCGAACGGGGCATCCGCGCGTTTATCCCACGGACGATCGGCCGATACGCGATGTGCCATGGTTTTCCGTGGTCCTGCATCGTCGAGTGCGGTAACGTCGAGGACGGAATACATTACTTACGAAATGTCGGTTTCGCATCGATCCAAAGTTTTGCTCGGCGCCAATAAGTCGAATTGTCCCGTCTCGAATGTACATAACATTAAATTTTGCAAATTTTCGTTTTTTTTTTATTTCCTTCATTTATTCGTTCATTTAAAGTTTTCGTTATTGCACGTGATCTCACGAAATTGTTAAAACGAAGCATTTCGTCAACGAGCGAGCGATTATTAAAGTCTAATTTACAATATATGCTCTTTTCTTCTTGTTTCTAGCTTTTTTATCACTTTTTATTTCTTGCTTTTTTGCCTTTTATCCAGTTTCCTTGTTTTCCGTTGCCCAAGATAAAAGTTGATGAACTTCGGAAGAGACAAGAAACGCGATTATAAAAAAAAAAAAACAACGATCGCAAAGAAAGAAAAAGACACGAGATAAAAAGTAAGAAACAAGAAGCAAAGAACACATTGCAGATTAGACTTTCGAGATTCGCTCTTCCGATTGATGCGACGAGAGGCGTATTGTCCAAGGACAGTGCGTCGTGAGAGTGACGAGGCGTATCGAGTCGAGCGCGTGATCTCGTGACGGGATCTCGAGCAATGGCAATGGTCGTGAATGAAATAGCGACGTGACGCGGTATTGCGTACCGCACTCGGCAACGCACTTTACGGACCCGGAAGCGAATAAGCGATCGCATCGCGCACGCGAGGAGCACGGAAAGTCCCTCCGCCCCATCCCGCTCCGCTCCGCCCGGCCCGGCCGAACGGCACGCGTGCGGACCGCGACCCCGGTCCCGCGCGCGTCTATAGTTAATTTTGTTATTTCATTAATCTCGGACTCTTCGTAATCGGGACCCGACATCTGTATGTGGTTTCGCGGCCTCTTGTAAAATACAATTACACCCATGGAACACACACGCGCATACACACAATCGTACGCGAACACGATTTATTAATTAATAAAAATCACAAGTTTTTAGAAAACGGGGAAATCCCCACCCGGTCATTGATTTCCCCAGTCCCATTTCGCAATCCCAGATTCTCTTTCAGGACTACTGTGTGTGTTCAACGTCGGTGTGTAGCGGGCAGACGCAACGTTAAAATTCCCATTACAATTGTAAGGGTAAGAAGAGAAGAGGAGAATACCCGGTTAATTTCGTTAGCATTAAGCAGAAGGGGAAATCGATCACGAAACTATTCCTTACCGCCCGCTTCCAAGTGGCTGAATTAATTCGAATGATTCGAATGTTTCGTTTCGGCGCGAGGCCGGTTTTCAAGCCGATGCGAAGACGAGACGCGACGCGACGCGACGATGAGAATGCGCGCGAGCGAGCGACCCAACATTCTCCAGTCGGATAGGTATTTAACGGACGTACACGTGTCCGACCATATTGCGTTTGTGTCGTTCGATAAATAGGTGGCTAAGCAACTCCAACGGAAACCCGTGTTAATTAACGTTGAGTTTCAGGACTGATTTACGTGGCGTCTAATTAGCGGGCCTGCCGGCGACGTAGTAGGCATTTTGATTGGCCGCTCCGCGAATAGAACGCGGTCCGATTGGCCTTGCCGCCGTGTCGTATCGATTGTTTTCGTTTCTTCTTCTCCTCCTTCTTCTCCACTGCTCGTCCAGAGTTTCTCTTTTTGTTTCTTCTTAAAAACAAAAGCCGAATAGATGCGCCAAAGCGCACTCCCGAAACGAGAAATGCCTCCAGACCGCGATGCAACGATTACGAAATGTGAAAAAACGAATCGTCAGGCAATATTCGTAATCCGTTCTTATATATTTCAGATCCTAATACGATTCTCTGATTGGTTCATGACATCTTATACGATAAAAAAATATTTATGTTAAAAATTATCGATTCAAATCCTCGTTAAAATTTTGTGTTGAATTTTTAGTATATCCGAGCGTTAATTTGACGTAATGTAATTGCGTTTTTGAATATTTTAAATTGATATTCAACATGTTTTAGTGTCAAAATGACACAATTTATGAATAAGTGAACAAATAACAAAAATAACATTTCTTAAAACGTTTCTAAAATAAATGAATAAAATATATTAATTTGATATATTATATAAATGTTAAATTTATTAAAATATGTTAATTTGACATATTACAAATGTTAATGAATTTTAATGAAGAAATATGACTACCTACAAATTCTGTCAGTGTTACATTTTTTGCGTTAAATTTTTATATAATATTTATATAATATTTACTTTCTAATATATTCATCTTATCTATTCATTTTATCTAAAATAAAAATTTTATAGATCTTTGAAACATATAAAATGTGTTAAATTTAATACAAATTTTCCAACTGTGTAACATTGTACTTAAGACATTCTTAAATACTGTATAGATCTCACACACACACACACACACACACACACACACACACACACACACACACACACACACACACACACACACACACAAATTTATAAATTTTCACCGTGATACTATAAATCTTATTTTATAATATAATTAA
>Ga0157364_1002984_pt1 | contig 16197 bp, 9 predicted proteins | sample AttsexASBM2_FD_111476 | JGI IMG/M metagenome (GOLD analysis project Ga0157364, IMG submission 111476) | Fungus gardens microbial communities from leaf cutter ant in Ribeirão Preto, State of São Paulo, Brazil - Atta sexdens ASBM2 | ecosystem: Host-associated > Fungi > Mycelium > Unclassified ...
ATTCGCTAATTCCTCGTAAATTCGTTCGTACATCGGAATCGTATCGAGGAAATTCGGTTGCATCCAAAATGAATTCAGAGCGTATTAAATTTGCAAAGTTATCCCAGGATAATGGTTCAATGCAGAATTGACTGTACATATTTACAGTCATCACGTACTTGAGGCTTCATTCTATCGGCGCGTAAAATAGCGAACTCGATTCCATCAACGCTCGACGGCGAGGAACAAACCTACCGGTAAACGTCGGAGAGGAAACACAAAAGGATTCGTCTTAAGACAAACCTTTCGAAACTTTTTCGTCTTTGTTCGGCTACATCTCACGGAAATTTGATTCCGCCGAGAACTTCTCGACACTTCTCAACCACGTGAGGTGGCGTACGGAAAGAGAGAGAGAGAGAGAGAGAGAGAGAGGGAGGGAGGAAGAGAGAGAGAGAGAAGAGAAAGTAAAGAATAATACGAGTGCTACAAAAAGCTGCGGGGATGAAAGAACGCGCGTACATCAACGCGAGGAATGACATGCCAGACAAAAGATGGTTCCATTTGTACCCTAGACAATCGTTTACACACATATTTTTTCTACTTTCGCGACAGCAAGCTCAGCGATCTACATAAGCTATTCCGCATCGAATTCAATGAAATATTTTTTAACGAGTTCATACAGTGACAATTCCACGTTTTAACGAAAATTTGTTGAATTTACATTGAAAGATAAAAAAATAACTGTGATAAATCTAATTTGAAGACAACGCATAATCAATAAAAACTCGCCTGTAATAAATACTAGTCGTGTTATATTTAATTAGCCATTAATTTAAGGAATGTATGGATGTGCGTGGTTAAGAATAATATTATAAAGTCCCTTCTTGATATATAAGTTGACGTAATAAATTACTGTTCAGTAAAAGCTCATTCAATAAATGCTTAATTTCAAGTAGTCTTCACTTTAACAAGATTTTTTAAATTTAACTGTGCTAAGGATATTTAAAGCTGAAAATTAATAAAACGCTATCTCTCACAAAATTAGCGCTGAAGAAAGATAGATGCGCTTTATTATAAGAATCATTAAGTACTCAATACGGTAATAAATAGACTTTTGTATGGTATCTTTGTTTCACTTTTCATTCCAAAAATATCTTGCACAGTATCAAGTTGGATTTAGGTCAAGTAAACGAGTCATAAATATCCTTTAAATGTCTTTTTGATATTGCATTTTTCCGATGTTTTTCGAATGCTTTTTCCATTACTCATAACTTTTTTATTAATAAAGATACATACAATACATTTTCTTGGTATTGTTATGTTCTTTAACGTTTGGTATTTCAATAAAAAAAAAGTGTTTAAAATATATTCATTTTTATGAAAATTATCATAAGTAATCAAACTGAACCATTCCGTAATGTTCACGAAAAAAATTTTCTTTTAGAATTTACTCTAAAAATATGATGGTTAGAATACAATAATAATGTTTTAAAGATTTTTATATAATACTATGCACTTCAGTAAAATTAATCAAACTTATTTTATACTTTATTGTAATTTTATTAATGAATGAGAGAGATTTAAAATTAAAATTCTTCGAAATACATTGTTGTTCCACGACTATCATATTTTCAGGATAAACTCTAAAAAAAAATTCTCTCCGTGTTGATACTGATCCATACTCATGAACCGTTTAACGGATATGACTGAACTCGCTTAACGAAGGAAGTAATCGAAGGAAGTAATTTGTTCTTCTTTTACAAATCAAGTATCAATCATCGATGTCGAATCTTCGAAGCACAGATCATATCGTCAATATCCGTTAAAAACATCGATGTCCATCATCAGCGATCCAAGTATAATCGAATTCTCATATTACGTACTTAAATCTGTCGAAAGCGTACGTTTTATCCGTTCCTTCAAGCGCCAGCCATATTTACACGCTTATCTGGCCTAATAATTTCCTGTCGCTTACGGGTTACTGACTCGAGACAATATCGATGAAACTTGCGTGTAGTTACGCGGCAGAATTACGCGAGACGACGACGATGGTACCGGCGACAAGGGCGACGCGAATCTACAACAACGTGCCGGCGAAACATCCGAGAATAGTCGCTTCGCTGTCGTGCAACAAACTTTTGGATATCCGACATTATCTCAAGCGGACTAACACGTGATCCTTTCACCGTGCGACCAATCGACGCTGCACTAATACGACCGCGAGATTATACGTCACGTTACAGCAACTTTGTCGTCTCGCCCGAGAGAGAGGTGCAGATGGAAATAATTCAAACGTGTTAAATCAGTCGTGCACCTGATACGATTAAACAATTAGCTAAAAAATGAAACGAAATTCCAGTGGAATCTACATATTTTGATATCTATATTTTACAAAATTCTATACACGTGTATACAAGTAATCGGAAATATGAAAAAAGCATTTTTATCACATTGACTGCCATGATAATCATCGTCGATTGGCGCCTAACTTTTCAGTAGTGAGCATCACTGTTACCTCTTAACATTTTTTTAAAACATTTGTAAAATAGAAAATTGTTAATAACATTCATTAAAATGATATAATAAATTTTTTAAGCTATAACAGAAATTTATAACAGAAACTCTTATGTATCTTGAACTATTTTCTATCCACAATAAATCTGTAGAAATTTGTTAATGTTAATTTCCCTGTAAAAATATAAGAATTTAAGACACAAACTTAAAACACATAATTTATAAACACTACTTATTTTATCTTTATAAAGCAAACTTTACGTTTCGCTTTGCTATCGTAAAATTAATCAATTATCGACTAGTAGAGCTGCACTCAAGATTAAATCGCTTCGCTATCGTCCGCAAAGACGACTTTCACCTTTCGTTTTCCAGTAAATGTTGGTAATTTCATGTGGCATTTATATATACGTGAACTGGAAGAAGTAACACATATCGTTCCATTCATTGCGCCATATATATATATATATATACGTAGGATTTCTCCGGTACAACATTGTAACTTTTGTGAAACGGAAAAAAATTCACCATAAACATCCTACTAGTAACGCGAAAAATCCGCCAAGATATTTCCGCTCTTCGGAACAAAGCGATCTGTTATACCGCGAGGCAGCATATCCACCAACAGTCGATAAAATAAAAAAAAAGGTAGAGGTAGAATGCTCGCGGTGGACGTCGCAAAGCAAAAAAAAAAGAGATATCTCCCCGCCGTTCGTTCTATGCGTGATCGAGAAAAAACAAAATAAAAGAGAGAGAGAGAGAGAGAAAGAATCGTGCGATTGCCCCGCGAACCGACCTCTGTTTAACGTTTGCTTTGTAGTCGCGTGCGGAAGCCCAGGCATTCGCTGAGGACGGATTTCCGCGGGGTAATCTACCGTCCCTCCCATTGCCGCTGTCGCTGCTTCAACCAGATTCGAATAGATAGGAATCGTATAAATGGGTCATACGTCTGCCGGCGAGACGCCATTGCGCGCAGAGTACGGTGGATTTGATAACACGATGCAACTACCTAAAGTGTGCTTGCGATCAACTGTATTATTCTTCGATGACAAATGAATTAAACGAATTGAAAAGTATGAGTAATTTAAGACGAATTATTGAAATTTATATAGATTATATTGATGTTTGATAAATGAGTTCAATTTGTTAAATTAAATAATTGCAACTCCATTTTCTTAAGCCAAATAAGAAGGAACATCTCGAATTCTAATATACTTTTTACCAAACGTCAATATTACAAATAATTTGAATATGTCCAATTTGATTAAATAAAAAAAGAAAATATACTCGGAAAAACTATTGTATTTGCAAATTAAAATTGTGCGCTAATTACTAAGGTACTATGATCGTTCGGCATTTTTCTACATATTAACCTTTGCTGAAATAGTTAGATCTATTTGGAACCAGATATACTATATAGAAATATACTATAGAAAACTAGCTTGAGTGCAGCACTTGTCATTTGTTTATGTTAGAAGAATAACGAGGCAAGAGTGTCTCGGAAAGATATACATATTTTCTAACAGTGTGATAGAACTTTGTTTAAAATAAATGAAAATCTCAAACAAGAGAAAAATTGATCTGAACTAATCATAATACCTTCAGTATTGCGAAGAATAATTAAACGCATTTCTATTTCCATTCGATTCATAATCAATTCATTCTCCATACTCGTAAAGTTTCGTTAATGACTGAAATTTAGAGATAGCATTGGTAACTTTATCTTGATGCTATGCAATACGGTACAATTGATAATTTAACTAAATGGCTAATTAAGACTCGATAGATCATCGAAATGTACAACCGAAATTCAGTACTGCACACGCAATACATTTCAAATGTGAAATACGCGTATTATTAATAAGCAGTCGATATATTACGGCCCTTTTATGTTCAAAACTCGCGATCTGGTGATTCGTGTGTTAGTTTGTGCTTTCAATCATCCAACAGTGATAGGCGAGTTCCAGTTTAATCCGACAGAAAAGTCGAAATGCAATACGAGAATTCAAACAATCTCATTAAAAAAATAACCATTAAACCTATAAATAATGAAAAAAAAAAATTCCTATTTCCTCCAATACTTCAAATTTCTAACTAAATAAATCATATAAAATATGTGCGGATTTCGATAAACAACTTCCGCATTGATACATTTACGAGTCGTCATTCAATCATTAGAGTCAATCGATAGTACAGACTGATAATCGTTAAACATTTGTAAGAGACAATCGCGTTTGCTGGTAACATTTATTGCAACTATGTCTCGAGAGAGAATAACACAAAGTTGTCATGCGTCGCACTGCCGACTCGAGTCTCGTCACACAAATAATGGCGCAGTAATCTTGTGTATGATGCCGCTTGTGTATCATGCGAGAAAAACAATATATCATATACTAATTAATTTTTATCATTGTAAAATATTTATAAAATATTTAATCTATAAAAAATATGCAAAGTGTCGAATTAATTGTTTGTTAAGCATTTTTCTGAATGCTCTCAAGTCAATTCGATAAATAAACTTTATAATTAATCAGTCACATAATTATTTGAAGAGCAAGATTTATCTTCATTTTAATCAAAAAGATATCTATTTTACTATTTATTACCGTCATTCTTCCAAGTCCTTAGATCGCAAGAAAAGTAAATTATGCTATTTTTTAATAAGTCAAGAATTGCATGATGATTTAATAAGTTTAAAAAATTAAATTAAATTAAATCGTGAAAAATATGGCAATTCATTTTCTTATTTTAGTAAAAATCTCCATTTCATTTTTCCTTTAAAACATAAAAATTTATAAAAAAATAAATTAAAAAATTATAATAAATTAATTGTTTTCTCTCTTATTTAAATATATACTTATGTACTTAAAAAATCAAAAAATAAAGTGATTGAGCAATTTTTAAAAAAATTTATATCAAAATAAATACGGACGAATTACAGTAAATACAATTACGCATCTGACTGAGAGCATGAAAGTTATACAATATCGTTAGTTAACTTCGATCGTTTATAACTTAAAAACTGTTATAATATTTTTTGTATGTGGATCATATTACGATTTTCGATTCTATTAATTTCCAGAATTAAAATATTTAATGTTATAAAACACTCATCCTGTCAAAATTTTAAATAGACTCATATAGATAGGCTATTCGTTTGCTGAGAGACATCATTGTTATCCGGCTTTATAGAGCAACGAAATTCGGTGAACGCGACAGTCTCGGCGGGCTCGTTTAATTTTTAATTAAGTCCGTAGAGAACCTGAGAACCGACCGAAAACTTTCTTCGCCCGATGTTTTAGCATTAAAGCATCAGCATCGTTTCGCGTTGTTTCATGCGCAAAACCTACATTCAGTATCTGTATCTACTGCAGGAACTTCGCAGATCAAACTTTAACCCTTCTAGACAGAACTTTCTTTTCCCAGAGCTTTTTTATTAATTTTTAAAGAATGCGATAGACTGAGAACCACAAAAAAGTACAAGATTGTAATTGCATTTCTTCTATTGTTTCGATATTTAAATAAAAATTTCTACAAGCAATAGTTTTTTTTTTTTCATTTCAACACATCGAAATTTTCACCAAAAATATCAGGATCAATAATTGAAAATACTTGAAAACAATAAAAATACTTGGAACAATACATATAATAATAGCAGTCATACAAATTTTCTGCAGTGTTCAAAATCGATAAAAATGAAATCACTTATTTTTGCTAGAAACAAAATAATTTGATACAAATGTGAACTTCAATAAGAGAAAGAGAAAACGAAGAATAAAAAATAATTCCATAACTTAAACGTCAAAAAGTGACTCTATAACAATGATATTGTCTATTTGTCGACATGCATTTGAAGCGTTTATCAAAATAAGAATAAATATTTTTTTGTTGCTGAGAAATCGTTCTTTATTTGAATCGAAGTATTAAGGCTAAAAGTAGTCTCCATGCTGAAATAAAAGTTTTCAACTATATAGACTGTATTACTCTACAGTATACACGGCTTTGACCATGGCGCTCGATAACGGGGACGAAATTCAAAGGATCTTGGAATCGCCCCAGCCGTGCAAGGATGCTTCACAATATCGGATCGCCGTATCGTACGCCTGCAGTCCGATTCTTCCAGAGAAAGAATGCTAGAAATAAAAAGAGGGAGAAAGGGCGCAAGAAAAAGAGAAGGAGCAGTGGGAGACGGAGACGTTTAAAGTATTTCAGGGGATCACGAGGAAGAGCTATCATCGAAAAAGGATTTCACCTCACTTCTATTCTCACCGGCAAGAAGTGCCGGAGTCGCGCGGGCGAAGTTTCGAGCTTCCATCGAGAACTTATTTGTTCTCATCGGTCATTCGTACTGCCTGAATTTCATCCCCTCTTCCTTCTCCTCCTATACAAGATAGGCGGAAGGCTATCCAGCCGAAAAATTACGAGTTTATGCATCGTTTTCGCGTCGACGTTTACGGCGAACGGAATAATGCAAGAGCGCACATAGGGCAGTCTCGCGGAGCGACAACGAGCTCGTCCCCGTGTACGTATTTACGGCACGAAAATTGCCACGGCCGCTCGCAAACTTTCCTTTTAAAATAAACGCAAACGGCGACGAAGCGAAACGCGAACTCGTTTATTAAAGTAAAGAGAAATACAGGCGCCGTTGCCGACGCCGACGCCAACGCCGACGCCGACGCCGACGCCGACGCCGAGAAACGCTGTGTATATTCGGAAAGACGGCGGTGGCGCGCTCGCGCGTTGTTCTAATCGTTCAAATTAAGAATTATAGTACGTCGTACTACCATCCTTTCCTATTCTCTTTAGACTCCCCCTGACGCCAGAGTGGTATTCTTCTCTCCGTAGAGGTAATAAAATACTTCCCCGACCATCCCCGCTACCAAACGAGTTCGCGGCTCTTCCTCCGTTTGTGCGAAAGGGAAACGGAAGACGAGAAGTGGCAGAGAAAGACGTAAAAGATTAGTTGCGCCGACGATGAAAGTGAGAACTCCGGAAATTAAGGTCGCGAGCCAATACGCCGAAATTGTCACGTATCGTCGCCTTTTTTTTTTCTTTTTCCCTTTAGAAAAAGCGCATCCTCTTATTCAAAATTAATAAAATTCTTCGTATTTGTGATTGTGAGAAAGCGTAAATTTATCTAGGAATTGACCCTTCGGATTCTTCAAACAATCTAGAATAGATTTCTACGCAATTCAAATCATCAATAGTTTCTAATCGAAAGACTATAGAACGAATAAATCTTTAACCGATAAATCGATAAATGGCCAATGTAATCGATCTTCTCTGTTTCTTTGTTGAACATTCAGAATGTTATTATATCAGTTTCATACGCGATGAAGCTTGAAACGTATGAGTCGAGGAAAATCTAATCCGAAAAACATTATGTGCAATACATCCCAACGATATTATCCAGAAATAGCGTATACTGTACGTGTAACACAGCCGTTTATGTTAAAGAAAACTAAAACATCGCATCACTATAAAATAATTTTCCTCCCGTAAGAAGAAAAAACACGATAAAGTTCGGAAAATATCAATTTGCAGCTGTAATCCAAGTTATAATGTGTTTAATAAACCTATAAAAATATTATAAATAAATTTATATTCCTTAAAAAAGCATATTAAATCAATACTCCATTTTATTATCGCCTCTTTCTCGCGAGTGTGATTGATTCTCTCATTTCTGCGCTTCTCTTTCTGCACTGTGTTTACTTCATACCGTGAGCAGCTGTCATCGTGTATTCTGACAGTTCAAATATTAAGAGAGTTATCGGCATATCAGCAATTCTATTCGTTATGGATTAATTTGATACCCATCTACGTTCGAAAATTGCAAGGAAATCATAACACGCTCCCCTCTAAAGTTTCTACTTTAGACTGTAAATAGTTGTCAATGCGGAAATTGTACAGTTTGAAAAAAAACGAATGCTAAAGATTAATAACACCGTAACGTAATTTCTTCAAGAACAATTTTCACATCGATTGGTAACAAAACGGTATATACCAGTTTACATATATTTCTTCTAGTACAGGTATTTCATTGTTGCAAATAATGGCAAGCATATAATCAGATTTGAAAAGCTTCAACTAATCTTAACTTAATTGTTTTAATAAGCAATGATTAAGATATATGAAAGCAAATGAAATATTTAAATTCTACATTAATGTATAATAATTAATGTAATTACGCAATCTTCAGACATGACCGGTTAAAAAAAAGATAGACGCGCAATAAGTTATCTCAGCTGAGCTGTGAAAATTAATAGAATGATCGCCTCTGCTTACACACATGTACGTATAATTACGGCCTTGAATGTGCACGAACTCTAGTCGCTAATGATTAACTTTAATCACTTACAAGTCTGGAATTATTGTGACCTTGATATTTTATATTAGTATTTTAATTAACTTTTGCATTACACAGTATAAGATGATTTGTTTAACATTTTTATCACAATATTATCATTTACGAGCATACAGGCCTCATGTTATAAAGATACGAAAACAAGTATTATCGACAGACTTGTCATCAAAGAAGATAAATAGCTCTCACACACACACACACACACACGCGCGCGCGCACGCACACGCACAAAGAGAGAGAGAGAGAGAGAGAGAGAGAGAGAGAGAGAGAAGAAAATTTAATCCTCTTCATATAAATATTTACAAAAAAAACAAATTTACAATATAATTAAAATTTAACCAATCCCTTTATAAAAGCATTCAATAAATCATATAAAGCAATTAATAATCTACTACAATACAAAAGGAACACTAGCTTTTCTTATTATAATTCGATATGCATATTGTTTGGCTTAAACTCGACCAAGAGAAATAAACTAGTTGCTCGTATTTGCGAATATTTGTCTATCGATTGCTCCGTCTATGTATAGAAATATCGACCTTTGCTAAGCCTTAGAAGTTAATCGGATTTAGTGTAGTGCCGCGTATAGACGTGATCCACGACCTAATAAAATGTGCTAACCCAAGAGCACGTGATAGAATCTTTCGCGGAAATAGGGAATAGGGTATACCTATCGATCGTCAACGTCGACGTTTAATGGCGATATAGTTTTACGCTTCTTAAAACGACGGAACACGCCATCTTCTCCAATCGCTCCAAACGCATCTAACTTAATTTGCGGTTTACTGAAAAATTCCGTCGAACTATAAAGTGCCGATCCGTGCAAATTTTGCATGCCAGGCACGACAAAATCACCAAAAACTCTTTCAAATGTGTTCTAGTATTAAAAGCGTACCGCGTTTATCGTCGCATCTTAACGACAAAACATAAAAATTCAATAATCATATTTCCTCATCCTTGATACAAATGAAAATATATATAAATTGTCAGAACATAATAAAATTCGACATGTTAATGTGCTAAAAATTGTTATAATAATTTCATCATTATGTAAAGTTAATAATTTTGACTTTGATTAAAACAGTAATATTGTAGTAAATATTTAAAAGTTACTTGCTTTTCATCTAAAACTAAAATTAGAATATTTTTCAATATAAAATTCATTTCGATTTATGATCTTACCAAAATATATTTAATTAACAACTGACTTGCTGTATTACGATTTCGAGCTCGTGAATTGAAAAAATCGGTTTCTGGACTTTTCGCCTTAATCCTCGTAAGAATTTTCTCGTGGTGCAAGTAATTGTAGAATAGCACAGTTACCTGGTATCTCTTCACACTTGCAATCAGCTTGCTGAATAGTCCCGGAACTTTTATTGCGCGCGAACAAGAACGTAAACGAAGAATCAACCCAATATAAAAAGAAATTGTTTTCCTTCGTTACGCGGATCTCGACACTTTTCTCTATGGAAAATAAAAGAACGCGATGTCTTTCGTAATTGGCACGAAGTAAAAAGTACAGATCATAAATTTCTTGATCTATGTATAAGTATATAAAACGACTTCTTTCTTTTTCAAATCAATATCCCACGTTTGCTATACAACAATTTACGAGTAAATTACAATTTCAAAAACTGAGCTTACGAAGATATAACAAAGTTAATGTTATAGTAACGACGTCAATTGCCCGAAACTGGTTTGCATCGGAAAAGATATACCGAGCGCAAAAGGGTTAAGCGACCGGAGCAACGAACTGTATAATATGGACCCATGGTGCCTCGGGGTACCGACGTTGCGCAACGATGAGAGACAGGTGGTCTCCCGTTTTAACCCCGGCATAGCCATAAACCCCGATGGATCTGGCTACGTTATTCGTCTTATGTATGTCCGAGCAAATACTGCATCGTACCAAGAAACTGCCATGTTACACCCTACTGTCATCTATAAAACAGGCGAAACCAAGCAATATAAAATAAACAAAACTTCAATAAAGATTTAAAATTAAAATTTTAGTTGCGCAGTTTCATATTGTTATATTTGTATAACATATTTTTCTTAAAAATATGTATTAGTACAATTATATAAACTATTGTCATTATAATTTCTTTTATAATTAAAACTTGCTTTGCAAACGTTACATGCACTTATTAAATATTCTTATTTTTATCCATATTACATGTAATCGATAAAAAATACTCTTAAACACTTCAAAAAACTTTTAATTTTCAAAAAATATTTTTTTCTAAAAAAAAACTTTTATTTAATTAAATTGCTAATCAGAATTTTATTATAAAGTTTATTATAAAATCAAATAAAAAATTATATATAGTATATATAAAAGAATTAAAAAAGAAAATCTTTTTATTTTACGAATATTTAATTCAGCAAAAATTCGTATTTCCAATATTAAAAACTGCACGTATATACGTGCACACGCTTCAAAACTCCACGAGAAATATTACTATATGACTTTATAGAACATCTCGAACAATATATTCTGCATACAATTGTGGAATAAAGAGTGGTCGATTGTTGCAAGCCACAACGTTGTTGTCGCAGCGTAGCTGTCATTAATAGTAACGGTAATAGTGAGCTAGCCCGCATCTATCTTCGCCCGGCCTGGAGAAACTCTAGCCGCTCTAAATACGACCTGCCGGCATCTATTTTAATCCGATCGGGCGGTTTACGCGCGTCCGAAAAGTTTCCCCGTAGAGACCGCGCGTGGGTGGTCGCGTCCGAAGCGGATCGCGCTGTGAGCCTTTGCCGACCATATATTCGCATATTCTCGTATCTTCTCTGAATTTTTTTTATCGACAAAATACGCTCACGGATAATATCGATGTTCGACCCAGCTTAGGTTATCGCGTCGACATCGGCGCGCTTTCTGCAAACGCGAGATCCGCAAGGGCATTTTATCTGGAAATGTTTGAGGGATGTTGAGGGATTCGGCTTGCGCCAACGCTTCATGGAAATGAAAGAGTCAATAAGAAAAACTTTATGATACGCGATGCTGTTGTAATTCTCGTTTCGTCTCTTACAAAGAGATTATCAATGTAGAGTTAATAATCGCAAATGAAAGAGAAGGAATATAATTCAAGAATGCAATGAAAATAATTATAAACATTCTAGTTATAATAACTTATAGAAAGAAATAACAATTACATATGAAATATAGAAATAAAATAAAAATTAAGAAGAATTCATAATTTACACATCTTGAGCTTTAACATTTTAATTTTACGATAATAATCAGTCAGATATGGAATTTCCATAAACACAAAATATTAGTTATCTCTATCTCTAAAATGCAAGTCCCAACTACTTTTTTTTTGAATGATCAATTCTCTGATTGATGAACATTGTTTATTACAAAATTCTAAAGCTTAAATAGCAATAATTATGATAATATTATATTTGAAACAATAGAAAAAAAAAGAAAGAGAACATAAAGAAAAGAATATAAAAAATTTGTTAAAATATTCTATGATTCTAGTAGTACCTAGAAATTCTTCAAAATCGTTTTAAAAAATATGGACAAATATCTCAGTTGGCTTGTTTAATGATTGCAAGTTAAACCGCACGGTATGCTATTATAACTTTATATCCTCGTTAGACTTTCTAAGAGAGCATCTCTGAGAATACGTATTTTCAAGATACTCTGATTTACTGGATACCGAGAAATATCGCGCATTACTGGCAATGTACATACTTTCTAGAAAATTTCTCAAATGCATTCTACATATAAGATAACTTCAAAGTATCTTCGACTCCATAATAGATCGTAAAAAATGACTGTAAGTTATAAAATTTAAGTATTAATTTCATTAAACATCGTCTATATTGCAATATCCAATAGATAATCGCGAAAAAGGCTCGAGCTTTATGACGCAAGTTTTTTTATCATGTCTTCTCAGTTTATTGTGAAATAATAATATATCTTATACTTTTAGTATAATCACACACATATAAATATCGATATGCGTCCACAAGAAATTTCCCTCAAAGAGATTTTTCATTACACGATTAATATAATTAATATTTTATTCTTTTAATTATCAGTTATAATTTATAATCATCATTTCAGAAAATGATGTAGTCATAGAAATATCAATTTCGCTTATATTATAGTTTTATCTTTAAAAGTTCAATACTCTAAAGATTCGAATTATGTAATTTATTACATCATTTATAATATATACTTGTATTGACTTGAAAAGTATTGAAATTTTTAAATATTCCACTTTAACTCTTATATGTTTATATATTAAATATATAATAACGTCTATAAATCACTATATTTCAAGAATGTAGAACAAATATTTCTAAACGAATCTATACATGAAACTAGGATGCCTACATCACTCACAATATCATTTCTTTATTTCTTTATTACAAGAGCTCTACGTAGATATAGTTTCAACTATGGACGCTAACTTACAAGTACGACTCGAAGACAAACGAGAAACATTCGCGACGACCGTTGCGCGACTGCACAGACATGATAAGCGGATGTTATACGTTATTTACGAGTCCCCGTAACGGAGCGACTCGCCTCGTTTGATTCTTCTTCTTCCTAACAAATTCCGAATGTAAGTATCCACGAAAAACCGTACAATCTTGCAATGAGCGAGGAAGTGGCAGCGACGTTACAGGGGCATCTCAACTGGCGGCATGCCAGGGTTCAGGACAGTTGCATAGTGTTCAGCTTGACCGTAGTAGTAAACAGTCAATAGGGAACTTCTGCAGATCTACCATGTGCCGGTTCGCTCTGAAAAGCAGTTCTCGGTGTGTAACCATTGTACTGTGATTGAAGAGGCTAATTTAGATAGACGCGTGTGCGCGCCAGGAACGAAGGTAGGAGGCCCTCTCTCGAACGGAGAGAGTGCTCTTGCCGCCAGACAAATGACTGGCGACTGACCTCAACCACGTTAAGAAGATTGAACGTTAAATCACGATGGTGGATCTTATAAGGCTCCTCTTTGCGCGGCCGTTAAAAACGCGTGATTCAAATCAGCACCGAGGCAAGATCGTGCAACCTTCGCACGAACACTGTTCGCATTGTTATAACGGAAATAGCAATCTTGCGACAAGAGTGCGTGCCTATTAATCTTTAAGCTCGAATCCTTACAATCGCGGATTGGAATCTAACGTGGAAAGAAATACGAAACACTCGTGTTATATTACAATCGACTGCAATTTTAGTTATATTACAAGGATTTTTAGAATTTGTTCTCGAATTTCAATTTGTTATTTCGATTTGATCCAAACTTTAGAGAATAGGACATTATATGATCTCCGGAATTCTCCGAATTTCTCTGTTTTCTCTTTGTTCGAAGCAGCAACTTATATAACAGAAGAAAACATATATTAAGAATTAAATATTTTCTGTACACAGAAAATATAGGTAAACGAAAGTAGATATAAAAAATTTTAATTGTAATTTAAAAAAATTAATATAGATATAAAAAATTTTAATTATAATTTTAAAAAATTGTTTTATAATCAACTGATAAATTCCTATATTTTAATTATACATATAACCGTAATAGACTCGCCATTTTCAAATTCAAAAATTTTTATTTTATTCTAATCACATCAAATTCTAATCACGATATGAAATATTCTTAAATCTACTATAGAAATTAAATTATTTTTTTTAACAAAGTTGATGAATTAAGAAATATATAATGTTCCTAAATAAAAAAATTTGTTTAATACATAAAGAAAATAACATAGCAATAAAATGCGTATATGAAAACTATTTTAGAAAACTTCAAAAAATCTTTCAACATTTACAAAAATATATTTCTTGAGACCTTTTAGAATTAACACATTGTAAGGGAAATTTCAAAAGGATCTTCCGAATTCGCAGCGATAACGCGTTCATGGAAATGACTATTAGCAGCTTGAGCAACGTTATAATTGCGTGATTATGGCGAAAATACATCTTGATGCTGTTACAACAGGACCAATCTATTCAGTGCGGAGTGGCTAATAACCTCGCAGGAGAATTGATCTTGCTACAGTGTTATCCACTGCTATTCCTAATGATCCACCATTGTAGCCCGTAGTAGCTGCCGGTATAATGGAGGCAGAGAGTAATGCTATTGATTGTATGCGCGGATGCGTCTAACTGAAACTAGCCACAGTCGGCACACCTCACGCACACGCGCTATCTGGTCTTCTATCGTAATTCCGCGAGAGATATGCATAGTCTTCGCCTAGCATCCAAAAGTGGATCTTCGAGAGATACAACAGTCGAATTCGAGGACTAGGGGAGAGCAATAGCGTTTCATTTGCGCCAACTTGCTAACGCGACTCTCCCGTATCTAGCGTCGTTGATTGTATCTCTCGAGAGATTCTCCGAAATTTCTTTGTCCTCCCACTATCTCTTCTTGCGCAATCTTGAATAAGCTCTAATTTCAATTGTCAAGAACACTGTAGAAGAACAGAACGAATGGAAACGTAGAAGGAATCCGAATGGTGCTTCCCTAGCCAGATTAAATGATTTGTGAAGTGTCAGAAAGCTTTTTCTTATCTCGGGAAATGGTACCGTAAAAAACCTAAAAGAAGCCAGTTTGTGGACCGGCTGGTACAATATTGTTTCATTTGTGCGAATTTTGGCTGGCCGTTTCGTATTTCCTTTCCAGTCTTGGCTTTCTCCCTCTCGGGATCCTTTACACTTTCAGCAGTTTTTATTAGACTCTATCTCCGTCTACGTTTCATGGTTATCGCATATGTAAATGACAGAAGGGAAAAAATAAACAAAGAAAGATTATGGCTATGTAAAAAATATGTTTGCACATATTTATTTCTCTAATCCATAGTCGTGTCCTCGTTTAATAAATCTACCTTTTGTTTTTCATAAAAACCACGTGAATCAACGAATAACAGTAAAATAAAAATAACGAATGCAATTAAAAACAAAATCAGTTTTGCATCTCAAAGAAAATAATGAGTAACTATAATCTTCACCTGCTAATAAACTGTTAAGAATAATGAATAGATTATACTAAAATATATTGATAAAGTATATATATATATATAGTAGTAACCATATGTTATTGTAGTAAAGAGAAAGTGAAAAAATTTTATTCAAGATTCTCCGTCCTCGCGCATGCCAATTTACAAATTAAAAAAGTGTTTCCACAAAATAAACGTAAATCTGGAAGGCTAATTGTCCCACTATCACAGAAACTGAACGCAGGACACTAAGATATCGGCCTATAGCATGAAAAGAATGGAGTTGAAGCTAAAGACGGCATTGAAATGATCAGGCAAAGAAGACCAAGGCGAGGAAGAGAGCGAGAGAAAAGAGTGACAACAATGTGACTATAGTTTCA
>Ga0157364_1002985_pt1 | contig 16191 bp, 9 predicted proteins | sample AttsexASBM2_FD_111476 | JGI IMG/M metagenome (GOLD analysis project Ga0157364, IMG submission 111476) | Fungus gardens microbial communities from leaf cutter ant in Ribeirão Preto, State of São Paulo, Brazil - Atta sexdens ASBM2 | ecosystem: Host-associated > Fungi > Mycelium > Unclassified ...
ACTCCAAAATATTATTTATATTTCATTTTAATATCATTTTGATATTACCATGACTTGTTCTGCTTGAGAAATTCTGTCTCTCTCTCTCTCTCTCTCTCTCTCTCTCTCTCTCTCTCTCTCTCTCTCTCTCTCATGAGAATCACTAAAAATATGAACAAAATAATTATCAATTTCAACATTTATTGCGGGACAGTAACTTTATCCGTATTTGAATCATTTATCTAATCTAAAAAATTATCATTTTATTTGAAAGCATCAAAATTCTGTTCGATCATCATTCGGTTTGATCATATGATCACATCTTTTCATCGTCATATTGTTGAGATTCTATCACAATGTTGATGAATAATGATAATGCTAAAGAAAAATATTTTGAAATTTAAACAAAATTGTAACTTTTCAAATGAATTATTATAATAATCTTTTTTCAAAAATAGAAATAAATTTCTTAGTTTAAAAAATTATCATTTTAAAAACTTATATTAGAGATCTTATTTTTAAATTAAAGCGCATATTATTTGATATACTATATAAAAACACTGTATACCAAAAAGTCGAAAGGGATTCTAGTTATTTTTGTTTATAATTTTATTTTACGAAATTACAGTCTCTCGAATGATAGCTTGACAATGATCTGCCTTCTGACGTTCAATCATCCAATCCAAGTAACTATCTAGATCGAATTTTCATGTAATTATATTAATGTATTGACATATAAATCTATATAATATACATTGAAATATATAGTATTATACATATATAAATTTGCGCACTTATTGAAACATGTGAGAGATAAGATCTTAGCAAACGAGAATGAATTGAAATGGATTCAGATTCTCAGAAATATTGATTCACGAATGTTAAAATGAATGCTTTTCAATTCTGAATGTATTTTTATTTATTTATTTATATAATTGCATGGAGCATATCTCTATGCCTTTCAATCTAAAAATAATATTAATTTTTTCTGTGCACACAAACACAATTGTGAATACTATTCAATTCAAATTTTGAATAGAAAATGCAGTTTTTCAATCCATTGCATCCAATTGAATCTAATTGAATCTAATTAAATCCAAAAAAAAGTATTCGCTATTTAAAATACGCATTCGGATAGAAAAAAAATTTCAATTCATTTTAATTCATTCTCGTTTGCTAGGATAGATTAGGATAAATTAGGACGATAAATTATATAATTTAGAAAAATTATAGGTAAATATGTAGATTAAGGGAGCCTCCCCCTCTACATATAATAATATGAGTATGAAATTATAACATTGATGTTATTATGTTACTTTTAGTTTACAGGATAATTAAATTTAAAATTATAATTGTAGCCTAGAGAATTGTATAATTACAGAATTTGTTCTGTAAACAATTCTGCCTATAAAATTATTCCCAATTTAATCAAACCACTCAGCAGACGCAGATTCGAACAGTTTGAACCGATCTGATTTTAGATCGAAGTCGAGCTCTGCGCTCGCGATTAATTAGATTAATACGGACATCTTCGCTCGGATTCGTCTGAATGCCCGAGGTATTCGATAGTCCTGATAGAACAGTGCAAACTCGTTTTCACAACAGCTCAAACGTTTTCAGTTCGATCGCACAATTCAAATCCAAACGCCGATGCGGAACACTATCGTGCCGCCTCGCGCAGAAATAGGCTGGGTGCTTTTTCTCACACCACGTCGATACGCATGCGCATAGTAGGTTGCACACTCTTTCTCTCCCTGCTCTTTCCTGCTCTCTCCGTCTCGTCTCCTGCAACTGTTCGCAACGTTGTACGTATCTGTGAAAGAGTTGCGTCTCTCGTGTCTATCAGGACTGTAAGTATATCATTGCCGGGGAATTTAAGCCCCACAATAAAAAATTCATCGCCAGGAGCCTCGAGATTCGCAAAATAGTCCGAGTAAAATATCAAGCACAAGAGAGAAGCTAGTCGAAAAGCACGTTCTCGGGAAACCGGCATGAAATCGCGATTACAATGTCGTCTGCCGTAGCTCGTGTGACGCATTTTTCGGCCAAACGTCAAGCGGGATTGGATTTTTCGAGAAGAGTCACGTTATCGGACGAATAAAGGCTGATTTCTTGACGTGCGACGACGTGTAGAGCGACTTCTAAATTAGAATCCTGAACGATCGCGACATATCGGTTGGTCGAGCTTATGTAATACTTGTGAGACAGGTCAATACTATTCTATTCGTACGTGCATTGCGGCTCGTACCTCGTGATATCGTATCATCGTGAATTTATTTGCGTTAGACTCTTGATGATAGTGACTTTCTTTTTATGATTTAGAAAGAGCCTCCCTTTTTTCCAGACCTACATCGTGGCATATTTCAATTCTCCCATGTGTAAATATTTTGCTTCATTCCTTGAATGGAATAATACATGTATATGTAAACCATATAGAGCAGAGTACATTGTTGGCATATGTATCTCGGATTAAATTTAGCCTGCTGTTTTATTATGGTTATCTATATCGAGCTCTCTGTCCTTTTTCAATCAGTTCTGGGCTAGCAATCAGATCTATTCATCAGTAGAGACAGTATTGGTCATTAAACAGATATTTTCATTTAACAGATATTTTATGACATTGTAGAATATGGCTCCTCCAACGTACAACGACCTAGGAAAAAATGCCCGTGATGTATTTGGTCAAGGCTATCACTTTGGTCTATTTAAACTGGATGTGAAAACTAAGACTAACTCTGATGTAGAGTTCTGTTGTGGTGGTGTATCCAATCAGGACACCGGAAAGGTGTTTGGTAACTTGGAAACTAAATACAAGTTCAAGGAATATGGATTAACGTTTAGTGAAAAGTGGAATACTGACAATACTCTCGGGACCGAAGTCACTCTTGCTAATAAAGTATTCAATGGTCTCACACTTGGCTACAGCTGTACTTTCTCCCCACAAACCGGGTAAGATATCTTTGCAAGTATCAAAAATTCAAATGATACTATGATTTGTAATATTTGGATCTTTCATTTTTCTTCTGATATTTGCAGTTCCAAAACCGGAAAACTGAAGAGTACTTACAAACATGAAAATGTATCTGCGACTGCTGACTTTGATCTTAGTTTATCTACTGGACCTTTAATTTATGCCTCGACTGTCGTAGGTTATCAAGGTAAAATTTAATTATAGATATATCCTTTAATAACATTAAATATATAATTTTGACAATATTAATCAATCTTATTCTTTGACATAAAATTCTTGAAAAAAAAAAACTTTTAGATCTTTAATCTTCTATGTGCCTGTTCCTTTGTCCCAAACATATATTTCCTTTTGAACAAATTGAATGTTTTATGAATAAAAAGTAAGCCTGTCATTTGATGAATGTTAATTATGTTATCTGAAAGTGTTTAAATCCATATATTGCTGTATTTTGCAGGATGGTTGGGCGGTTATCAGGCATCCTTTGACTCACAGAGAAACAAACTCACAAGGAATAATTTTGCTCTTGGATTTACTGCTTCTGATTTTACCCTTCATAGCGCCGTGTAAGTATATAATCACAAAAAGTGTGAGACTGTAAAACATTTATTCGATTTTATTAACATTTAAATAAAATATTTAATATATTTTAGGGATAATGGTCGTGAGTTTAATAGCTCCATTTATCATAAAATAAAACCGGATTTGGAAGGAGCAATCAATTTGGTATACAATTCCACTAATAATGTAACACAATTTGGTATTGGCGCAAAGTATAATCTTGATAATGATGCTAGCCTTAGAGCCAAAGTGAATTCTAATCTTCAAATAGGTTTGGGATATCAACAAAAATTGCGGAATGGTGAGTAATTATTTAAAAAATATTTTTGTTTAAAAGATTACTAGAAAAAGATATCGTAAAATTTTCAATAAGTGCAACATGCAACGTGAATCCGTTATAAATAATTTTATTTATAAATTCAAAAATTTTTAACAATGTATAAGTATAATGAGAAAAAGCATATTTTTCGTTCAAGATATTAGCAAAATATCTATCTATTAATAACTTGTATTCTGAGAGTCACACTAAATAGAGAATAAACTTTTGGCAGAGTGACAACTTCACAATTGCTATAATAATTTTTATAATATACAGTTATGAAGTTAAATAAGGATTTTTGATAATTATTAAGTTTATTAAATTAATAAATCTTTCCACAAAAGCATATACATTATTATTCATATGTTAATAAACATCGCTAAATAATTGAATATTTACAGGTGTAACTTTGACACTTTCTACAAACATTGATGGGAAGAACTTTGGCTCTGGTGGCCACAAATATGGCGTTGCATTAGATCTTCAGGCATAAATACGTATCTTATAAAGTAATGCTTATTACTTCAAAAAAAAAGCAAAAAATTTATCCCATAATAAATATTTTATGACCTTCGTGTCATAAAAAAATCGGCGTGACAGTACATGCTTCAAATAAAGTATATCTATAATATGTAGATAGATTGATCCTTGAATAGATTCCACAAAATATCGTTTGAGATTAATTGACAAGCACGTTAATTTATATTATACATAATTATGATCATGAATCAATAATAATCAGTTTATTTTTATCAGTATAAACAATATGAAATCGCAATTACGCATACAAGTTTGTACTGTCGTATTGGAGTTCTACACGCAATTTTTTTGTTAATCCTGTTAAAATCCTTTTTATCAAAATCGAAAGTTACATTGAAGTACATACATTATTCTATATAATGTAAAATAAAACGAAAAAGAAAAGGCAATAGTAAAAACGATAAAAATTTAATAAGATAATAAGATAAAAAGAAGGTATTTGTGACATGAACAATTTTCTTTGCTTGCTTTGCAGACAGTAAATATATTAAGAATATTTTTATGTTATACTTTTATGTTATTACTTTATATTTGCGATTATCACATTTATATGTGAAAAATATAATTTTCAAACAATATAAAATATTTTTATGAAATGTTATATTATTTTAATCAGATATCTAACTTTGTAAATCACTAATCTTATCTCTTGCTGGATAGGACCAGATTAGAATATATGACGTGCATATTTTATGCAATCAAATATTAATAACGATTGATTGATAGTATGCAAATGTATGCAATTTTTTGATTTGATATTGTCATGTACTAATATAAAAATATGATGCCTTCTCTAATTCATATAAATAATGCAATTATTACTTGTATAGATTATAATTAGAACATGCCATTCTCTTGTTGGAATATCTAATCCTTGTTAAGAAATACTGCCAGTTTGGCTAAATTATGATGTCCTCAGATATTAACCAAAGTACTTCTTTATAAAACTTTCATTTGTAGTCACATATATAAATATTAAATGATAATGATCATATTTTCAAAAGACATACGTACTGCATATATGTATTGCATATATAATTCCACTGCTTTATTTTATATAGAAAATAATTGTGAGATAAAAGCGGCTTTTACTCTCTTTGATAATTATTACCAATTATGTATGGGTTCAGTAAAGAATGTTTTACGAAATACGAATGTGATTTATTTACAAGAAGAACTTACATTGTTTTTTTTTCATCTACAATGATTTTATCTAAATCGACTGCAAATAAACAACCCTTTAACATTTCCTTTGAGTAAATTTGTATTGTGTATGATAAAATTATATTAATTTTTTAACTTTTTTGTTACAAAAAATTGTAAAATTTTACAGCATTAAGGATGTAATATACATTTAACATATTTCAAATACACAATTGTAAAAACAATATGGATATACTTTTTGGACGAAAGATTTTATTTAAAAATCAAATTTAATGAATGATGTGCTTCAGACGATATTAGTATTTTAACAATGAGCTATATAAATATTTACTATTTTGGCTGGCTGTGTATCGTGTACATATTGTAAATGATTCCCGTATTCCTCATTTGACATTTCCGTGTTAAACAAAATCTATATTAATGCACCATCTGATCGTCCATTGCTTTTGCGATCCATTCTGGCTCTGTTTGAGCTATTTTCTCGATTATTTGATTCACTTGATAACATAGCGATTGTATTTGTTTGTCCCATGTCGGTAAGGTCTCACGTGCTATATGGGAAAAGACATTAAATTCTAATTCTATATAAAGAGCAATACATACATTAAAGAATTTAAAGCAACTTACTTTCAAAATGTACTATGGAATCAATTTGATCTATATATCCATTCATTCTGCCTTCAGTAATCATTTGGCTAGCAATTTTTTCCGCTTTAGTAGGTGGAATATCCAACAATGCACCTAATTCTTCGAAGGAAATGTTGTTGTATAATTTACTAGCAGATAATAAATTATGCTCGATAACAGCACGATCGAGTATAGTGGAGCCTAATCCGTCGATAGTACATGCCTTCTGATGAGGTTGTAATAATGCTTCAAATTCCTGCAGTTCAGAGCGCCGAATGATACGATCCAAATACATTTTCTCAAGAATTGAATAAGCAGGAAGTTGTTGGCAGCGTTCATCTTTGAACAATGTAGCCAACATCCGACTTCTCTGTTGTCCTATCAAAAATCAATGTGAACAATACTCCAAAGAATAAAACATGTGCAATATTGATTAATCATTTACCTGCAGAAGCCAATACTGTGCAAATCAATGCATTTCTAAGAGCAGTCATGCGTTCATCTTCGTGAATAATGGACCTATATGATAACTCATTGTACCTCTGAGCTGCTTCTATAAACTTTCTTCTATAATCTAATACTCTTGCATAGCATACTTTGTAATAGATTTGTAACTGTTCATTTTTAGATTCGGCCTATGGAATGATAAAAAGTTAAATAACTGAAACATAAGAAAGTAAGTTTAAAGAAACTATACCTGTAAAAGTGATGCTCGATTGATGAACGCTTCAGCCTGTACTGGATCATCATCTTCCAAATATAATCTTGCAATTTTAAGGTAAGTCTCGAGTTTGTAATCAACAGTATACTGCCTAAAACGATATTGACTGCATAAAATTAATTTCATTAATATCACATGTTCAAACAACAAGACTTGACATATGTATATATTACTTTTGCCCTGTTTCTAGTGGTATGCCAACTAAAACATTTGCAGCTTCTCGCCAGTTCTGATTACGTTCATAAATATCAGCTAAATGTTGTCTTATGCTAGCTACTTGTTCTTCAAAGGAAATCACACGTGGTTGAACCTACATAAACAATTATTTTATCAATCAAAGTACACTTTAATAAATTATGTTTATTTTTACTTCACGATCAATCAAAGAGATTTATTTACCTTGTCCAGTGTATAATGTGAAACAGCTTTTGATATCTCATCAGGCAAAAACAGTAAACGACTACTGACATCAGTCAACACTTGTCTTGAAATAACCAGGCTCACGTTTTCGTTCACAACTATATAATAAAAATTTATCTAAACATGTTTCTTTCTGAATGTGGAATATATTCATGTATTGATAACATGCAAAATATAATACATCAATTATATGTATTGTGATGTCAAACTATGATCAGTATTCTAATTGTGTCCTAATTGTGTGTATTAAAAATAATTACATTATTATTACATGAATACTTTAACATTATATTACCTTAAGATAAAACAATATTAAATTGTTATTATAGATATATTTTGCAATCATAATATTCTTTCATGTGTCTATTTTTTAAACTCCAATCAGTCGAAAATAAATTTTCTTAAATGTTACAAATTTTGTTAATAAAAGGATTAATCAAAAATTATTTATAATTTTATATTCAATAATATCAGCAAATTGGTGGCAGATATTCAACAAAGGATACTTTCTATTTAATAACATAAATCGACAAATATCATTCTATCCAAAGGTTATGATGTATAAAAAAATTTAAACAATATAAGGTAACTGTCTAAAATTGATTTGCTTACTGCTTAAGTTTTTTGTGTATCATAGGCTTTAGCATTCTATGAATAACAAAGAATAAAAGCATACTGATGAGAAATTGTTGATAAAAACCATATAAAGTGTGCTACAACTTGACAAAAATTGATAGTAAGATTCAACTTTGCTTAGCTTTGTCAACAATGTGCTCTCACATCTGCAAATTTGTCGACAAGACACAAATTTAATATGGACATAGTTGATACCAATTTGCTGAAATTTTTGATCGAATTTGCCAACAATTTGTTAGCAAATTGCTAAGATTTGACTAGCTGGGGACCATTCTGAAGGCTCTGTAATCCTCTTATAACCTGTCTGCGGTGTGTTAAATCCCGCAATGTTTCGAAATATTTTATAGATTCCGCTTGATGTTTCTTTTGTGTCCGCGAGTGTGAAGTGCCAGCGGGATAAAAATAACGTACTTGCTTCGATGAATGTCTTCAGAGCATCTACTAGCTCCTCGCCGGAAGATAACAATATCGAGTCCAGAGTTGCGCGGTATCTAAACAGAAACAGTTCGCCGTGAGTATACAATTGAATTGGAGCTTGATTACACTCGACGCACGTACTTCTCGGCCTGATCTTTGTGGGAACCGCCGGAATGCGCCAAATTACTGAGTTGTTGACGCACGTAAGCCACCGTCACCACCATCTTCTCTCGCGATAATTTCACTTGCCACTGCTGCTGCTGCCGACTTCTTGCGTAGAGAAAGGCTCCGAGAGATGCTCACGGAATACGGACATGCTCGCGTTTCAAGCTTTCGTTTATCAGCGCCACAATGTATAAAGGTACTACTTAGTTGATGATATTTTTGAAGGATAACGTGCTAAATGTTTTTGGTTTCGTTCTGTACTACATCCACAAAGTAAATATCGATAATAATACCGTATATCTATTTTTAAACAAAAAAGCATTAAGTATAAATTACATAATAATTAATTAATCATGAGAAGAATTTGTCTATAAAATATTCCTAATACGGAAAATCTTTTGTTGCTCATATTTATTATTTATTATTATATTTATTATTACATTTAACAATTATATATTATGCGTTTTAAATATATGTATATTCAAAACTTAATAAGAAATTTTTATAAATAATTCAGTTCTTTAATTTTAAAATTACTATTTTTAAACATACAATATTACATCATTAATCCTCGATGATCACGCTTCGTGAAAATTACGCAATGATCACACGGAATCAACAGCACGTTTAAATGACTGCCTTTAGCTTTACAGGATAAAAAAAAATTAGGGACACTCTTTGAACTTTAAAATATGTACTCGCATTGATTTTTTGCTGAATTAATAATTTTAAAATAGTAAAAAAATCCATGAATGAAAGTCTAAAGTGAAAAGTGACCTTTTCATTAAAAAAATCATAACTTTTTAATTTTTTAATATTTTTGCGTAAAATTTTAAATAAAGTCTTCAGATGCTGTACTTCGATTAAAAAGTTATTGCAGGTGTTTCAAAAAAGATATTTATTTTCAAGATTGATTGAGGTGATTTAAAACAAAAATAATCAAGCACATTGTTCAACAAAAGTTTATTCTTGTGTTAAAGCAATCATATATAATATTATTCATTAGGAACATATATTTTATAAGATAATAAAGTAATCTGATCAAAAAAATACTGTAAGATCATAAAAATAACACTAATCTTGGCCTGCGTAATCGTTGCATAGATATGCACGATGATCGTTGCACATGGGGCGATTTGGGCATTGTTCTAAAATTTTTTGTCTTTTTTTCTTTTATATAAGCTACATCAATGTCTTTTTTCAAATTTTGGCTGTTTATTGTTAATTTGTTCCCTGTCTGTTTTTAAAATACCGATAACTAACTTCAAATCAATACATATTGTAGGCATGAAATAGTGTTCTTGTAAGGTTGGAGTTACTAGATGCAAACTCAAGTGTTTCAAGCAATCATGAGCAATTACTTTAATGTTTTTTCTTTCCTTATTATATTTACATTGTAAAAGAATCTTAGCGTTAACTGCTGCTTGATCAAGCAAGATTCCGAAAAAGATTCGTAGAGACCATCTGTTCGTTTTCTGCTTACTGTACGTGTGGCAACTTGCCCATAAAATAGTTCCATCTGTTTTATTATAATGTTTAATTATTTCTGGCTTGCCATCAACGATATTTGCAGAATTAGAGAAAGTAGACCAGACTATTTTATTTTTTTTGTATGCGATAACAATGTTATATTGGAAAATAAAACTTTATATTTGGTGATTTATCAGTTACTTTCAATTCTGCTGGAATCTCTCTTTTGTTTTCCTTAAGGTTTCCCAGTAATAGTTACATTGAATTCAGGTTCAAGCATTAAGGAACTACTAGTAAATCAATTATCGATAGTTATTGTCCTATTAGTTTTATAGATTGATTTTGTCACTTCTCTAAAGAAGAAGTCCGGAACCGATTCATTTTGGACTCTTACTTTTTCGAGATATGGTATAGCATTTATTATATATGACGTGTAAGCATCATTCAGAGAAATGATTTTAAGATCATATCTGTCAGGTTTTGATTTAATGTACATTCGAAAACTACATCTCCCTCGAAATCCTAAAAGTTAATATAATTTAGTTAATATAATGTAATATAATGTAATGTATGTTAATAATATATATTTTAAAAACTTTTTAAAGCAAATTAATTTAAAAGTAATTTAAAACAAAAAATATTTTGAAATATTCTAAAAATATTTTACACACAATTTTGTATTATCTGTTTTGTTTTTCCTATAAGGATAATAATTAAAAAAGTAATGCTAAGCAAGTAAAGTAACAATAAAAATAATAAATTATAAATTTAATATATTTTCGTAATATCATTTAATTCTTTTTATTAGCAAAATCTTATTATTCATTGGCATACAGAAATGGTCTGTCTAATTTGTAACAATTTTCGTATTATAGCATAATTAATTATTAATAATAAATGTTAAAACAATAATTTAATAAGACAGATATAAAACTTAACTCAAGAATGTAAATTCTATTGAAGGCTATTCGCGCTAGATATCTTGTGCGAATTTATTATACAGGATATCCCCAGAATGACCGCCAAATATTTCGTGTGCTGATAGTAGAGCAGACTAAACTGAGTCGAAAAGTCCTGTATCATTTTACAATTTTCGCAATAGTTAATAAGATATTAATTACTAAATATTGCCGAATATTGATTTTTATTAATTTTTTAGTACTATCAACTCAAGTACTATCAACTTTACAATAAAACAGCGAATGACAAAAATTGTTTATTTTCATCTCATAGAATGAGAATTTTTTAATATTGCATTTTCTCATATTGATAAAAATAGTTGCTAATAAGAAAATGCAGTACTAAAAGTTGATAAAAAATTCTTAGAGCGTCATTCAGGACATAGCATATAAGCAAATAAGCAAGTAAATAAATTCTTCTAATAAAGGCTCATAAATAATAAGAATTAATAAGAATTAATAAGGAGCATATAAGTCTGCACTGGGTGTCAATGTGAAATGTTAATTATTTAAAACGTCGATTTAATAATAATACATATATAATAATTATATTTGTTAAACGTTTCGATCTTATATTAGGTCATCCTCAATACAGATATAATTATTATGTATTATTATTAAATCGATGTTTTAAACTAACGTTTCACATTGATACTCAGTGCAGGCTTATATAATTCTTATTAATTATTATTGAGTAAATAAATTCATCATTGGTGAGTGAGACTATAGTCAATCGCATGACATCTTGAATCATGATACATTGTTATATGTGATCCTGATATACTTTAATTTTAGGAAAATTTCCGATTACTATTACTTGAAAAACATATATGTATAAAGAAATAAAGATTTTTATATTAGTATAAATATTTTTAATACTTTTTCACGTTTTTCATGGTAATTAGAAATATTTTTATATCAGGATGACATATAATTAACACGATTTAAGATCATGCAATTGAATGACTGGTCTCTGTGATGATTAATTTATTTACTCATTTATGTTTATATATACCTAATACATTTGTACAAGATACTCAGAATATTTCGGCTAACTCTCTATTGTATTTTTCGAATAAAAACAATAAACAATATATTAAAAACAATAAATATTTTTATTATGGTGAAGCGTCTATTCCGCATCTTTGCATGTTTTGTGTTCTAAGCACACATCGTAACAACACTTTTCCTCTTCGTCACATTCGTGATCGCTGTCGCAGTGTTTAGGTGGCTTGTACCACTTGTAAGTCCTGGGACACTGGGCTCTTAAGGGCGGACAATGCTTTTTTGGCTTCCACTTCGTCATGAACTCATGCCAAGGATGTTCAATGTGCGGTTCAGCGATACCAAGCCAAAGCCAGGGGGAAAAAAACGAATGCCAATTGTATTCCGACTCCGACTCCGATTCACCTTTCCCATTTGGGCAGCAGTAATATCGATGATTGCCCATTTTACACCAATATTTGCAGGATCTCAAGTAGGCTTTTGTTAGAATGACGAATAATAATAGAAGACACAACGAGTTTCCACGCATGTCGAAGTGTTTGTGAAAGCGATGAAAATACGTCGCTTATTGTCAATTATTTTATCTGGCCTCGCTCTTAATTTTGGCTTAAACAATAATAAGTGAAAATTAATCAACAAGTGAAAAAAAGTATTCAATCAAAGCTGATGTGTGTGTGTGTGTGTTTTGCTTAATTAAAAATAATTTCAATATTTCTGCGTGAACTGGAAATTAGATTAAGATTCATGCAAAAATATTATTAGGCAAAAATAATATTAACACCCGCTTTGACCGAATATAATCTTCTTTACTTATTTTTTTGTGTTAAAAAAAGAATATCATTATTTAAAACATAATAATAATAATAATAATAATAATAATAATAAATATGGGCAAAAATGGTTTTTCATATTAGGAATATTTCATAAACAAATGAGATTAATTAAATATAATTTATACTCAACTTTTTTGTTCAGAAATGTACGATAATAGCATTGAAAATTGCATAATTACGGATTAAAGCTTTTTTTATTATACAAGACACGATCGATTTTGTATTTTATCGCAAGAAATTTTAGAAATGTTTTCAGATTTTTCTCCCAAGATTTGCACTTACTTGTGACGGTCCAAGATTCAAGGTTTGTACTTATTCGACGGTCTACGATTCAACCGACAGCTCCTCGTTTCTTATACGTGAGGAAGGAACATGCCCCTACCTGGCGAAAAGGATTGTAAATCTGCGGCACCTCTAATATGCGTCCATCATCAATGATGAGCGAAGCACGTTTGTTCGTGCTTGATTTCACATGTCAGTTTTGTAAAGTAAGTCTCGTCTCCGATGACTACTCGATGGAAAAACATTGAAAAATGTCAGAAACAAAGGACACGTCATATTCGCATTAGAATGGCCAGGGCCGAATCTACAAAGTGAACAAAGCGATTTTATTAGCATTTTCGGCCCGACCGGATTTGTACCAACCTAGGTTGGATTAATGATGTTTCATGCTCTTCTATTGACAGTGATAGATAGTAATGTCAATCAATATGTAAAGCATTAATCCAACTCAGATGCAAATTCGGCAAAAATAAAAAAGTTATAAGTTTTAACTCTAATGTCACAATAATTAAATAATAACTCCTTAAAACTTAGTCATTTATTTATACCGATTCTTCATATTCTCTCGAAATCAGATCAATTGAAAGCAGACTAGAGATAAAACAGAATTCCCACATTTTTTACATTTATTTGATGAACGAAATTTTAAGTATTTTGCGCGTTTAATGATAATTAAGAGTAAATTAGACACGATGTTTTGATAATCAATGGACTGCATGCGACCCTGAAAAATAACAAGGTTGTACGAACGAAAATTTTTCTTCCGCGATATTTTTTGGAGAAGCCGCCTGTGGGACGTCAACATAATCACCGGCCTCGATCTACTTCATGCTAAGGAATCACATTGTTTTCCCGACATTCGCTCGTTACGAAGTGGCACAAGATAAAAACGTGCCTACCGCGAAATAGGATGACGGTACTCCATGCAGGATTCAAAGCCCGGCGAGATTTATGTCAATTCCTCAATTCCTAACGCTGCGAATAATACGTGGTATAGTAGTGAGAAGGAGTACCTTTTTACCCGTTTTTCTTTAATGTAACTTTAATTTCTATTCAACCTACTCTTTCTGATTTTAAAAATCAGAAAAAGACGTCAGCCCAATTTCATAAATGTAAGATTAACTTTAACTCGGTTTAACTTACTGTTTATCTTTTTCTAATTATTATAATTAGAAATATAAAAAAGTCGTAGTAAGATTCCTTATAATAAAATAATGGTAATTAAATTAGGGCAATTAGGAATACCGCGTTGTAATAGGTGCGCTTAAATTACTGAATCTCAATCTACTTGAATATATTTTCAGCATGACCATTTTGATTAATTGTCAACGTTGTCATGCTGAAGAAGGCTAAAATTTAATCGAAACGTACATGTACACATAGATGAAAATACCATTATTTATGTTATTTTATTATAATTAAAAAAAGATAAATAGTAAATTAAACTGAGATTAAAGTTAATCTTTTTTTTAAATTCTAAGCATTAATTAAATCTGCAATTTTCTAATTTAATTTGATTTTCTAATTCTTCAATAATAAATTAAACCGAGGATAAAGTTAATCTTACATTTGTGGCAACAGACATCAAATGTTGCGTTCAATTGCAAATGAGCATATAAAGGACCACCACATGCCAATGTTAATTGTTATTCAAATACGAGTTTAGAGCGAAATTATGATAAATAATTTTTTTTATAAGACCCATGATAAATAATCAGTAATATAATTAAATAATATTTATAGTCACTCATTTTTCCTTATAATATAAATTATAGTATAGTATCAATTTGTTTTCTTTCAGGAAATTCGAAACAACAGAAAAATTATAATTTAATGACCGAATTGAAGTTGCAGCGGAGACGCGGACATGACGAACTCTCGACCAATCAGCGACGCGCTGATGCATTTTGAACTTCATGCTGGATGACAAACGATCGCGGAGTTGGCGGTACACGAGTGACTCGATTGTTAAACAATTCTCGAAAACCGACGCCGATCGTCGGTTTTGCGTATGAATAAATAAGTGATGGATCGTGAGTGCTCGTTTCATTCGTTTCGGATATGTGATGGTGCTTGTGGGAACATTTTGTCCATAATAACAGCGACAAACGATTGAGGACAAAAAGAGGGCGAAATGAGGACGACAAGAGTGAGAGAAGAGCAGTCGCGAAATCCGAAATTCAGAGAAGAAGCATCGGAATTGTTCATCGGTAAGTGTTTCAACAGTAACATTATGCTCGAATTTTATTCCTTCGAAAATCGCTGGAAGTATATGTATAATATATTTCCATATACATATCAACCCTGTGAAACTCAATCGCTTCGGACGGCGGAGTTTGACATGATCTACCTAGTACAAATATGTTCGAAAATGTTTGGTACACGAAATATTTACGGGAAGCATAGATATTATAGGCAAAGCCTATGCAGTAACACATAAAATTTATTGGTAGATTTGCAATGATCCTATGATTATTTCGATCAATTTGGATATATAATTCATATTTTGTGACATTATATTTAGTTGATTGAAAAAAAATGTTGCATGAGAAGTCAGATATAATATAATAATATATATTATATATAATTTGTATTATAACATACATTTATATTATAACATACATAATTTATTAATTATACATTTATTAATTTTACATACAAGGTGTCCCAGAATAACCACCAAATATTTCGTGTGCTGGTAGAGCGGACTGAGTCCTATCATTTTGCAATTTTCGTAATAATTAACAAGATATTAATTATTAAAAGTCGCTGAATATTTTACTTCAATAATTTTTTACTCAAACGCTATTAACTTGATTTTTTAGTACTGCATTTTCTTATTGGCAACTATTTTCATCAACATGAGAAAATGCGATACTAAAAAATTCTGAAAAAATTCTCAGAACTCTACGAGAAGAAAATCAATTTTTGTCATTTGTTTTTCGATAAAGTTGATACTTTTGAGTAAAAAATTATTTATTAAAAACCAATATTTGGCGATTTTTAGTAATTAATATTTTGTTAACTATTGTGAAAATTGCAAAATGATAGAGGATTCGACTCAGTTTAGTTTACTAACACATGAAACATTTGGCAGACATTCTGGGACATCCTGTATATTATTA
>Ga0157364_1002986_pt1:0-15000 | contig 16191 bp, 9 predicted proteins | sample AttsexASBM2_FD_111476 | JGI IMG/M metagenome (GOLD analysis project Ga0157364, IMG submission 111476) | Fungus gardens microbial communities from leaf cutter ant in Ribeirão Preto, State of São Paulo, Brazil - Atta sexdens ASBM2 | ecosystem: Host-associated > Fungi > Mycelium >...
TCCCCTCTCTCTATCTCTTTTTTCTTCGTACTTTCCTTTCTTTTTCATACTTCTTTGACCTCATCTTTCTCGATTTCTCTCTGCGGTACTATGAACTCTCATATTATCATCGCGTCGTTTGTCACATTGATTACAATACAGTTGTGTGCAAAAACATCTTGATGCGCGTAATTACAGAAACATAGGCACAAATTTCGCCTTTTTTTTTCTTTACAATCTGTAATAGCGTAAATAAATATGTAAATGCGAATGCAAAGTAATACAAGGACGTTTTTTGTCGTCGATCATAATACGTCGAGCAACTTATAATCTTATTTTCCCTGTCTCGTTCGTGCCCTAGCGACTTAATAAAACTGCGCTTAGGCGGAAAATGCTTCTCCATTACGCGCTCGCCGCCATTCGTTTTGTTTACGCCACGTAATAATTACACGGCGCATGTTTTTCTCACGGACTTTGTTCGCACGTAAACTTTCCTCGGTAACGTCATCCTGTATATATCATTGTCATCCGGAAATTATCCCGTAGAGTTTCTCGACGATGAGGGAAACACATGAAAGGGATAAAGTTACGAATTCCTGAATTATGCTCTTGGTATTCGTAGTATCGTCGATTCGAAGCACTAGAAAGATTAAGTTTGATGAAGAGGTAATACTTCGTCTCGGAGTTTGCCTGTCTCATATCCTGCGAAAAATGTTAGTATCTTCGAATATGTAAAAATTTAATATGAAATTATTGCAAAAAATTAAAATAGAATATTTTTTCTCTGTTGATATACGTTAAAGGCATAAATATGATTTTTAAGCATTGATTCTTACAAATAAAAATTATTTCATCATTTATGAAATGATTTAGGAAATATAGATATCATCATCTTTTTTCATATTTAATTATTGCACTGCATGTAAAGCAAATTAATATCGATAATTAATATCAAAAATTTATGCTCCTTAATTACATTGTAAAAAACAAAATTTCACTTTCTATGATAATGCTGTAAACTTGTATCTCTCACATACGACATCTGTCTCCGACGTGAACGATATTCATATTTTCCGGTTGCCGTAGTATTCCGTATTCCGTAGGATTACACGGAAGCCGGAACAGTGCGTCAGGATAACGTTGGAACAGTATGTATCGTATTGAGGATAACGTCAGTCAATACGTACAGGAAACATCGAGGCGTATTCTCTTCTGTGACGTCAAGTACTTATTCATTAACCGAGGAATCAAAAAACCATAATTTAATATTCCTAACTCATTAAATTATCAAATTCAATCAGGTTCTAATTTTAAAACATCGAAAGTTCAATGAAAACGTTTGATTCTTTAAAACAAGCGTAAAAAAAAAGAATAAAATTTTATTTGAAATTAAAAGATTTGATTTATATATTGTCAATGCCTCAAATATTATAATATTTTCAATAATATTTCGAATAATAAAAATGATTCTCTTTTCACCAATGAAATTGACACACCAGCAGGCATATCTGAGGTTTGTGGATGGACGAAGTGGTTTCAATAAAAAAAAGCACTCTCTGTTGCTAGCGGCGCCGTAAGTATGTCCTAAGTGCATTTAACGATTATTTTATATTAACGGGTGAATTTATTAGCGGCTTCCATTATCGGGGTTTGGCGGCCTCGAGGTGGCCATCTATACGCCTTTCGTTTTACCGAGGAGCCGTGAAGGTCGTAAGAAGAGAGAAAATGAATGGAAAGAAGGAGGGTAAGTGAGTTAACGGCGGTCTCCGTGTCTTTATCTCATGGTGGTGGACCGTCTTTGTTTCACTTGGTTGCTTGTGAATACTTCAAGAGATGTCCGGACCCTAGTGATATCGATAGCATTACCTCATTGCTTTCCACCGGCGAAACCTTTATTTGCGCGCAGTAAAAGCTTTTTAAAAATCTAGACTACGGCATCGCAGTTACCGAAACAACAATGTACGTGCGTCATGCACACGACATATATGTGTATACGCGCGCGCGCGCGCGCGCGCGCGTGTGTGTGTGTGTGTGTGTGTGTGTGTATTCAAGATAATGTTTATATCATATTATTTGCGAAAAAGCAGCTCTCGCGAAAAAGATATATTTTCTAATACACGACAGAACGAACGGTGAATTAATATAACATGAGTTGAATTCAGTCGAAAGAGACGAGGATTCATTTCATTCGCTTCCTTGTTCCGCTGGTCTCTGGTGGGTAACTACAGCCTCTTTTCAATCCCCGCGAAGAGGAGGATATCGTGGATTTTTGTGGGACGAGAAGAAGAAGCTAAAGAAAAAGTAGAACCGGAGGAAGACGCCTGAGCTGTTGGTCGAGACCGCAGGACCACCATCGAGAGGTTACGAGTCGGTGGCCGAACGGAGAGGGTGGAAAAGAGGATGGTTGCGGGTTATGCCGCCCCTGGGACGAGCTCTGATGGGGTTATGGGCCTCCGAGGCCTACTCTTTCCACCCGGTTTCTACATCCCGTTTTCCTTCCATTCTATTCCATAATATGCCGGGAGATGTATACGTCCTGCAGGACGCCCGCAAAATGCGTTCTAGATTGCATTCGGATATAGGGAGATTCACGGCACGAGATGGAGAAAGAGAGAAAGAGAATGGACTCTGAATTGAAGAGGAAGAAAACGATGCAGCGCAGCAATCCTTGCACGAGAGATCGAACTGGGATTTGTGAGAGCGTCCCGATTATTTTTCGCATCGGCGATTCTCTCTACTCTAGTCTTCGGACCGAACGACAACGTTTACGCGCTTCTATAGATATACCTACATATACTTACGTTTCCGAGAAACGTGAAATTTGACCCCAACCCTCCATAGGCTATTCAATCGGAAATTATATTTCGTACTTACCTGGAACAGAAAGAGAAAGAAATTATTCAAAAATTGACTTTGAATATTGAGATGAGCATCTTAATTGTAAGACCTTAATTGTATGATAATACTTTGAGATGTTATACAATACATCAAGAATGATATTGTTTTACATAAGAAACAAATTCCATGTATTACGAATTAAGATAAATCGCCAAGACAATTTTGATCATCAATGCAAAAACTGATTTAACGAATTGTGTGGATCTCGATCCTACTTCTTCATGTTCTTTCGTCTGCATCGAATGCACGACAAGGATACGTTTCCTGTTACTTTCCCCTCGTTGAACATAATGACGCGCGACGAAACTCTTGCTCGATAACAACCCAGCTGCGTGCACGCGCGCGTGCATAGTCGGCGTGCTGAAAAAAGCCGTCGCGCGAAGGGCGAAGAGAGATTTATGCGCGCAAGAAAAGAGAGAGAAAAAGGAGCGAGGATCTTCCTTGCAGCAGCAGCAGCAACAGCAGCAGCAGCAGCACCGAGTCATGTTAGGAATCGAGAACGAATCTTATACGTATGCCTGACTCGCGGCTCGCGTACAAAGGAAAAGAAGAGGCAAGCACCCAGAAGAAGGAGGTTCATGCCGTAATTAATAAACCGGTATGCTAATTTCTGCGAGGACAACGCGCGTTTTCTCCTGGCAAGGCAGGTACATCCGGTATAATCTCATGTACCCCGAGGAACAGTGCAGCCTTTCGTAACGTCAACGTACAACGAAAAGAGGGAGAAAGAGAGATGTAAGACGAGATAAATTACGTTTGCGCGCGCGCGCTGGCCGATATGGGGCAAATAGTTTCGCAATTCCGATACAAGCCCGGCTCGTTTCGCGTTGCCCGTCGGTTGCGACGCACGATCTATCGCGCGAGGTTGAATGATTAATTCCGAAACATCTCGCGCGAATATCGCGCGATAAAAAGAACTTTTGACGTGTTATTATGAGTTATGCGGTGAGTCATGCGATAGAGTACGCAAAATGTAATCGCAAAGTATTCGAATATTAATGATAGATGATATGTGGCAGTAAAGCTATTTCCTGATTTGACGCAATGGTAGCTAATTATCATTTTCTAGATTTAATTTGACATTAATGCGAAATGTAAAATTATTGCATCCCCTCCTCTCTCTCTCTCTCTCTCTCTCTCTCTCTCTCTCTCTCTATGTATATGTATATATATATATATATATAGAGTACATAAAAATAAAGATTGAAGTTAGCACATTTGTAAATTGTCATTTTTCCTTATGCATATCATATATACGTAAAAATATAGAGAATTAACATACGGCAATATTTAATAGTATCTGATAAGATTTTTTTCGGCTCTAATAGATGTAAGTTACTCAACAAATTTCGCTAAATATTGCGTACCTTTTGTGCAAAATGGAAGACATAATGTATACTCGAGGAAACGACGAACAAGGAGTGGCGCTGGTCCGACGTAAATCAAAACGTACGATGCGGAGGAGTCGGTCGTCACGTGTAAATGAGAGAATAGTATGAGAATAGTAACCGAGAGAGAAAGAAAAAGAGAGAAAGAGACGTGGCGAAAGAGTAGCACCGAGCTTTCCGGCATCACGAGACGACGAGCCAGCGAGCTTTGTGCTTTGACGAAGGGTGTCTCGCGGCAGCCGGAGGGTGTAACCCCGGCTTATTCATAGGCAGGAAGCGAGAAACGAAGGAAACGGAGGACACGAGACACGTCGTCCTTTTACGGAGCGCAAGCACGTTTTCGTACCGATAACGTCGACCCCATAGAAAACGCGTATGCTTCCTGTTTAAAAGCCATCGATTGTTTCTCCTCGAACATGTCTGAGACAGCTGCCCTCTACCGCCCCCCTCCTTTCCATCCTCTTTCTCCTTCTCACATCGTGTTGACGAAAAGTTTGTTGGTGAACTAACCGTATAAATGCGGTTTTAACGAATGTCAGAGCAAACATGTACGAAAATACATGGCAGACGTCGATCTGAAGGAGCGAAAAAAGTTGGGCGAACAAAAAACACGAGTGTATGTGTGTGTATGTGGGCTCAGGCGCAAAGTGAGAGAAGGGGGCACTTTTAATTACACGTTTGATTGCAAGAAGATACAAATAGTGCCGCGGAGAATTACGTTACCACGATTACATGCAAAAATACGATTGGTACCGAAGAGAAAAACTGGTTGCCGACGGTCTCACGGGAACTTTATCATATAGGTATTAAGTGAGACAGCAAAAGAAACAAGCGAAAGTAATCGAACCTATTAGGCTTGCGACCACACATGAGACAAGAGTTAAAATGTCGCGCGCCTTCAAAAACAAAAAGGGATTAATCGCGAATTCCAATTTCGAATCAGTTGTGTAAGAAAAATAATTGAGAGAGAGAGAGAGAGAGAGAGAGAGAGAGAGAGCAATAACGCATGCTCTCAATGAGGTCAAATCGAGATTGTGAAATTAATCGCGACGTTTAACTGCTAGAGACCACGATTTTAGTAAAGAATATAGAGAGAAATGAAAGGATGGAATTCTTACGATAATATTCAAATAAAATTTAAAATTTAAAATAAGCCTTAAAAAATTAAACGAGCAACGAAATCGATTAAATTCGCAAGAAGCCAATATCGACTTTAAAAAAATCATCATTATGTATCATTCACATGTCAAATTTACACACGAATACTTTTTCCAAAAATCTTGAATCCTAGAGAGAATCGATGAGAAATCAAACATGAAGATTATCGAGTGAACATACGTAAGACTACGAGATACCTTGCAGTCGCATAAACACATTTTATCTTAAGGCGAAGGCTGAAACAGATATACTGTCGAATTTTACTAGATCTTTTTTTTCTTCTATCTGGGTGAATATGTTTTATTCTACAGTTGCAGAAAATATAGTTTTCAAAATATTACAATTACTTACTCTGTCTTTAGAAACAAGATATATCTGTTCTGTTAAATTTTTCAAAGAGAGAGAGAGAGAGAGAAATTATAAATAAATGTAATGATCAATGTAACTATGTATAAAATATGTAAATTATACATGCCCAAGTAGAAAATGTTTTATTTGATATAGATGATAGTTATCTGATATAATACTTTCTCTTGATTTTTATACATAGCAAATGACTATTCACACAAGTAACGCGTGAAGCATTTTGCGAGAACGTAGGCGATCCACCGTCATCTCGTATAAAACCAATTTCGTGGGGATCGTACGACCGTCTCAAGGAGTTTTACGTGCCCGTGAGGACCGATTGTTGGCCACGGGGATTGAGAAAGGGGGCCACGAGAAAAGATATACAACGGAGAGATTATATTTCAGGATTTCGCATATGCCGCGAGATCTTTTGCGTTTGCCATGGATCCTAGTGCTACGACGATTTTATATTACACCGAGGGATGTGTCGCCCTTCTAAAACCATTTCCAGATAACACATCGACTCCATTACAATCTCGTGCGCGTAACTCCCACTACTCCCTCGTACAACCTGCATTATGCATGTGTGTATTCACGCGAATATATACATATAATACGCAAACGAATTCTATATCGTTTTCCCGATCGGTTTACGATCCAATGTGTCTGTCGTAGTTTTACAATGATTGAAAATACCTCATGGATAGGCATGTACGCACGTATAAGTATACACTCGTACACGTGAAAGCCTAGCAGAGAGCAACCGCATCGAGAATCGGGAGAGCTTCATTAAAGTTGCATACGCAGCTCTTAGGAAACGATCGGCCGCGATATCCCGCGGGATATCGTGGATATCCTGTAGGGTGCGTCGGATCGGCTATAGCCGATCCTCCGTTACTTTTTCCACGATAACACGAAGCGCTTGTAAAACGATGGGAACAGATCGCCTGGGACAGGTCGAGATCGTTACGTTAAGTAGTTGAACGTGACTCGTAAAACGTTATTCCCCCTTACTATTTGAGACATTGGCAGACCATGTGTCTTCATTTACTTATTTTAATGTATTATTATTGCCACTGCCATATTATTATTTTATCTTGTAAATAATAAAATTTCATATAAAAGTATATAAGTAATTATAGGTATTCTAAATTTTATTCTATGTAATGAATAAAAATAAATGAGAATTTGCCTAATAGATTTTTCTAAAATTACATATTAATTAGAATACATTGCAAAGCTAGAGCATACAGTTTTCTCAGTGCATGTCAGAATAAAAATTGGCATCGCCTTCATCGAAAATGGCGATTATCGTCGTCACCTCAATCACGTAAGAAACTACACTGTAGGGATGCGGAGGTTAATCATGAGACACATAAGATTGCATTTTAATGTATTTCTTATTTCGATATACGCACACGTACGTGCAAGCGTATATCAATATTTTATATACCGTGTATCTCACGTAAATGCGCACAAGTAGAAAGGCTGTTGGCAAGATGTAGCGGGCTGGTTGACTTGTAAATTTATTGACGAATTTTTTTTAGCACATTTGTTCACCAGGATTTCAATACAATTGAAGTATTCTGCTATGACAAAACGGTTTCCTCCGTCAAAACGTCATCGTAGTGCGGATATATTGATAGCAAGGGGATTCGCTCTCAATCTCCATCATTTGGTATTATAATAGCACTTCACTTTTTTGATCAAGTCTCAATCCGGACTTTTTATGATTTAATGGATCCAAATTAACATATTTATAATTTTTTTACAAATATTACTCGTTTTAATTATATAATCGAGCGTAAAATTCTACGTAATTAATATTATAATTTCTTAAATTTATGTTTTTCGTTATAATAATAATAATAATAATAATAATAATAATAATAATAATAATAATAATAACAACAACAACGCAATAGTTTACACTTGATAAAATTTTATCGTAAAACACTATTTTAATTACTTTTCGCAATTCTATTGTCTGCAAATACCTCTGTCTCCATTAAACGTTTACGTTCCACTGTTTTATAGTATAAAGATAAAGAAAATCGGAAATTGCACAAAAAATAAAATCGAGACAGAAAGGAAAGACATGACCAGAGGCGTATGCGCGAAGCGTGCGGGAGATAGTGGCAGCATATATAGCGAATCTACTGACCGCCGTATCGAATAATTGGCTCCCGCGGCAAGTGCACATCCCGCCCATTATGTGCATCACTGCACCGTACACGGCTATGCAGGACGGACAGGGTATCGTGTGTACGCTTCCCCTCCTTCTACAGATATATCTATCTCCGCCTTGCCTCCCTCAAAGATCCTTCAATGAGCACGTAATCGATGCTTCGTCTCACAATCAGAACCCTTCCATTCGGATTACGCTTTTACGCTTCGAAAATAGATAATATTTACATATATGTATTATCCGAACTTTCTCAAATCGTTACATAAAGAAGTGCAAAAATCAGTTTCCGTAAAACTGCTAGTGAGCAGCGTCTGTCTTTTAATCGCTCTTTAATCTTTTTCTATATATAATAAATTATGTCTTTATGAACATAATATATGATGTTACATAGATAGGTATAATAAATTATCGTAAAATTTTTCCCGAAAAACAGTTACTATAGTTGCTGTTAGATACATATCTGAGAGTAATTTAAATCGAAACTCAGATGGACACGTTTCATGTGGTGTTACTTAGAAATTCCATTATCGCCGTTAATGCTCGCATTATCCGAATATATAATGGCGCGGCGCGCATCGACGTTGGCGATCTTTTCCGATCGACGCGACCGGCGACGATCGTGCGCGACTATAACTCGGCGAAGTCGTTGACGCGCGGGAGTACCAGCACGTCGCGTCGTGCCAGTGCAGAGTGCAGAGTGCAGAGTGCAGTCGACCATAATTTCATCAACGGCACGAGTGTGTGCACTGGCTGCTAGGTATATGCATTTGAATTTGATTAGTGGTGCAAAAGGGAAGGACGGGTATAGGTAGGTAGGTAGGTAGGTAGGTAGCGGAGGAAGGGTCGACCGGTGACACCCTTTGCCACCACAACCCCAACCGCTCGCTCGCTCGCTCGCTGCTGCCACGACTGTGCAGTCGTGGCTGCAACTACTGCAATTATCCGCACACGTCATACGCGCGCATTACGCCAAACCCCGGCTCTCTATGCCTGCGGTCACCTCGCGCTTCCCACTGACCGTTCCAATTCATCCCCTCCTCCTTGATCAAAGCCACTAGCTTTGACTGAAAATTTGACCGAAATTGTCTAAAACTTTTATCTGGTTACGATTTTTCAATCCCTAGTTACATTACGACCACATTTCGAGCACTCTAAATAATTCGATATTGATCGTTATTTGAGTTAAATTCAAAAAACAGATTTAAGGCGAGAAGAGAATTTCATTTTCAATTATAAATTTTAATATTATAAATTTTAATACAATAATATGTGAAACAAAATCTGCAGTATAAGTAATAAAATAACACGATAAAATTCTTAAAACTCCGTAATGTACTTTGCGGTTTCAACCGATCAGTTCACTCTTAAGTCTTATGTAGCGGTGCCGGCGGGCTCGGCGCGATCCCGTTCGTCGACCGTTCGAAAATTATGGCCGATGATCGTTCAATACCACGGCATCAATCACGCGTTTGCCACGGCACGGCGAGCGGCGTAGCACACGATCGCATTAAGGAGAACACGATAGCGATAGAAGCGCTTAGCGGCGCACGCAGGGCGGCCGGTCGACTCTCGACTCTCGCCTCTCGCAGTCTCGCAGTCTCACCGGCAATAAACCGTCTTTACGAGCATTCCCTGCCTGTTTACCAGCGCGCGGCCAACGCATTTTTTTAATCGAACGGAAAGAAGAAAGGTAAAAATAGGCAGGAAAGAGTGACGGGGAGGAAAAGGCCGATATATATATGTCTATACGTATATATCGTATATTTTATCGTTGGGCCGCCGCAAGTTTCGAATCGAGCGGTCCGCCTCCATAGCGCTCGCTAGTCCGAGTTAGGTTTAATTAAAACCTAAATCGTATTTAACTGCGCCGTAAAACAAGCTCGATGTCTTTCGTTCTAGCGGCGCGCGCGGTAGCTATCAAACCTGCACTCTTTGCTCTTGACGCAATTCCACACGACTTCTTTTCGGTACTGCCGTGTCGCGCCGTCGTGGACTCGTGGAATTCAGAGTAACGATGAGCGATAAAGGTAAGACAGCCATGATGCAACGCTCGTCGACATGCATGCCATATTTCATTGACGTTCTTTCCGCCTGTCCAATCATTTCCAGTATAAAATTGATTATCAGATGTTGCGGTGATAACATTAATTCAAGTCTCGTTCATTTATGCATACAATTTTCATTAAACTCATAAAAAAATATCTGTCTGTATCAATATCAAGCAAAAAAATGTAAAAAAAAAAATAGCAAAGAATATCTTCCAACGTGTCAGTAACAGCTGCATATATTTTTGGCAAAAGGTATCCGCATATAGGCCCTAGTATGGCGTCGAACCCGGCGGAAGGATTCCCATCCAACCAATCCCTCTTCTTCTCGTGGCTCCGTACACCACCATTCCCGTTGATGGGGAACGAGAAAGACGAGCAAGGAGCGAATAACGGCGGAAAAGGAGGGAGAAAGGGAGAACAAGAGCTGCGCGTATAGCCGTGCGGCAATAACGCCGAGCACCAGACGCTAATAACAGACCGTACCGGCTGCCCATAGGCCATCCCGGGCAATGAAACGGGACCAAATAAAAATCACGGGGGAATTATTATGGTGGACGCGAATGCGGCGGGAGAACCAAACCTCACTAGAGAACCGAGTTCTGTGACCCGCGTGCGCGTTGCGTTGCGTTGCGTTGCGTTGCGTTGCGTTGCGTCGCATCGCGTCGCGTCGCATCGGTTCGCGTCGATTCGCTCGTCCGACACGTAGAGATTTCCCAGCGTGACGATTTTGCGAGGAGTTATCGCGCCAATTTCGCGCCCCAGGCTCTCGCTTCCGATACGATACGCAATTAATTGCTCTGTCCTTCTTTATGCCGCGAAACATTGGATCGTCGCGCGTCGCGTCATTCGCATGCAGGTTCGCCTTGCAGAATGATTGCGGAAATATTTATCAATTCGAGCCTTGTTCTTTTGAGAATCTATCGAGATGTAATCTTTTTCAAAATTATTTCTCAATTTAATAAAAATAAAATATATCTGAAGATATTTTTATAATCAAATATATTAATTTCCACAAAGCTCCAGCCAAGCTTAATATTTTCTTAAATATTTAAATACTTAAAAATATTCATTATTGAAAAGTATTCTTTCGGACAATTAAGATTCATTAATAATTTAGATTTTTATTCTGAAAAAAAATTCCATTAAAAAATTAATCAGCTTTCAGCAAGATGTCGATATGGTCTGTTCCAATCTTAACGTTAATAGCTGAAGCTACTAATAAATATCCGAATCTCTTGTAATTTTAACAAAAATTTTATTATAAAAGATATCTGGAGTTTTTAATTCGAAATTTCTTTCGAGCGAAACCCCATAAAAAGAGGTGTGTCGAATAATAGGAAATAAGGATCGTCGAAACTATAGAGTACAGGCTTTCGAAAACTAAGAATGAAGAGTAACCATGTGCACGATTTTCGTGTATTACACTAACGTGTAATCATCATCTCCGTGGGAAATCCGTGAGATCAAGACGATGCGAAGCGCGGCTATACCAGGACTTCGCTCGCGGATAAAGGCTCATCCTTAAATGCATCGGTACGTGGCTGAAAGGTGCCGACCTTCGCGTGCACGCACCATTGCCCTTAGGTCGTCTGCCTCCGAGTCGAGGACGGACGAGAAGAGTGACGCGGAAAGAATTACGGCGAAGATGGGGAGATGTGTGTGAAAAAGTACCAGATGGAATCTGGATGAATCCGAGTCAAGATAAAGAGAGATCTCTGAGAGAAGAATGGCGAATTGCAATGAAGATTTTAAATAATACTACGAATAGCCCTCACAGATCATTTGAGTCGGTCTTTTTATTATTGTTTCTATTTTTCTCTTTTTTTTTCTTTTTTCTTTCCGTTCTTCAGCATCCATTTCCTACGTTTTGAGAACTATCTACCAAACACGTACAAAGTCATGATCTTCGCCTTACTTACATGAAAGAGATACTTATGCCAAGTTTTGTAAAAAATCGTATGACGTCGCACATAAAGCGATACAGGAGATATGTACGTGCATGCGATTACGTATCTAATAAATGCCACATCAAATGAAAAACGATTAAATGAGGTGAAAATTATTTTTATCATGTAAGTCGGACTACAATTAATCATCGGTAAACTAATGTGCAATGAAGAAATTATGGTGCTGACATATGAAATTATTCTTAAAATAACACTACCCTCATAGATCGTTTGAATCGGTCTTTTTATTATATTTTATTTCTTTTCTCCTTTTTTCCTTCCGTTCTTCAGCATCCTATTTTTTGAGAACTATCTACCAAATATTTAATAAATGCTGCCAGAACAGCAATAATTTTATCGTAAACGTATGGTTAAAAACAAAGAGGGAACTTGCATTTTAAAGGGTATAAAAAATTTAAATAATGTTGTGAAAATTGATGTTGAAATTTATAGGGCTACTTATTTCAAAAGATACTCAACAAATTGTATGCGTTGTAACACTATATAAAACGTGGGTCAACAATAATTAATTGATCTATCTTTTTCGGTATCGTTTTGGTTGACTACATAATCGTGAAATGTCATCGCTTATTTAAATTCCGCATCTCTTTTTGCGTGCCAGTATAACATACATTTACAAACAATACATATATTTTGCGCTGTCGAAATGATATTGACGTCTTACATCAGGTCAATCCTCATGGATGACAGTTCGTCATCGACGACAGACGATTTTTAACGATGCAACAGTGGAGATGTTCGTTTGACATCGTTGACTTGAGCGAAACAAAGAATGGATATCGTGGTCAACAATATTCTCACTCTTTTCTTTTTTTCCGATCGAGGAAGCTTTTATATGCATTATGAAGATAACGATGATATTCCGCAGCTCAAGCATGTCATGGAGACATGTGTAATTATCGTGGCAAAATAGCGAATGAAGCGTATGAAGAGAGAGAGAGAGAGAGAGAGAGAGAGAGCACATCGTTGCGATTATTGGTAAAACTGCATGATCGCGTGTGTAATTGCAGCCTCGTCCCCGCTGTGATTCGCAAGAACCAATCTTCTTTTGATATTCTGAACATTGCGACGATTATATACTTTCTGATCTCTTAGATTATATATATAGCCAATTAATTTTTAATCCTAAATCATCTGGTAGGACAAATGGCGAATCTTGTGCTGAATGAAGGAAAGGATGTTTGGCGCAGTAACAGCATACAAGAGAACTTATATCGTGTTATTCACGTGCAATTTTAATGTAATCCACGCATTTCTCCAAGTATAAGAACAGGCTAACTACTAAGGTGTGAACGAATATCCGCATTAGTCGACATGATGGAAATTAATAATGCTAGATAAATCAGGAATAGTTGAAACATCGATGTCAGTTATCGGCGCGATAGTTAAATACAGGCTATATATATATATATATAATTAATCAAATCACATTCGATATAATCATACTGTTAGTTTCACGCAAAAACATTAAAATACTTGCACCGTATCTTTGTAACACTTTTAATTACAACTCGCTCCTTTTTCCATTTTGGCTGTCACGTCATTTTTATCCACAAGAATAAAAGTAAATGGAAATAAATCCCTCCTTTTTCTTCATTTTTCTTTTCTCTCTTTTTTTTTATTTTTTATTTTTTTATATACAAGAAAGTACGGAAAATGTCCAGGCTGAAGGAGCAAGTGCTAACCATGGTAACGCTGCAATGCAATCTCCCCATAAAGGAGTGCGCGCAAAACATTCACGTGCACGCGGATGCGTACATGTACTACGTATATGTGTATGTATATGTGTATGTATATATATATATATATATATATATATATACTATATAGGTGAACCAAGTACGCGCGCATGCACGTGAGTTCGCTCTTACGCGATACGTGTACGCATACACGTGCAAATACATACGCCCACACGGTTCACCGGCACACACGTCCGATGAAACATGCGAGAGACGGGAGGCAGGTGCTCCGCGCGCCATTGGCCACCTCACCAGCATGGCCGTACCCCTTTTCCTCACCAACACCATCGTACAATACCAACGTTACCACGACTTATGAAGATGCCTGCACTGTTTAAAGGGAGGTTCGTATTAATACTCACCATCGAAATATTATTGTATCTACATTGAATCATTGAAAAAGGCAATAGTGCTGATCGATCGATCATACATTACCCTTTCGATAGAGAAATTATTTATCAAAATATTGCATTAATTAAAAAGAATTTTTAATAGAAATAAAATTTTACTTATATCTATAAACATTTATCTTTATATTTGAAACATAAGGAAAGAATACGATATTTTGTTATAAAGTAGTTTGACTGTTGAACTGGCGCCTCATACATTTTAACTATTCCATATACTCGATTAAATGTTATGCAAGAAAATAATAAATGTTATATACTGTCATATTTGCAACTTTGTTGAAATATATAATAACAGTAGTAGTGACAAAATAATTTACACCCTCGTAACACGCAGATAGCTTCGCTCTCTCTTTTTCTCTCTCTCTCTCTCTCTCTCTCTCTCTCTCTCTCTCTTTCTTGTCGTAAAAGCGTAAAAGTTCTTCAACCTGGCAATTACTTCGAGACTTATCGACGAACTATTATTGAACGGCTGCACTTTCTCGCAAACTCTTTCGAGAAACCAGAAGAAGGCGATTTCGCCGGAACTTTGCCGGCAGAGGAATCACACTCACCAGCAGCAACAGCGGGAGGGCTCAATAATTATCGCTCGAGAGTTTCGTTTCGGCCACGGCTACTACATGTATTGAACGCGCAAACACATACATACACGTTATATCGACATAGAGAGAGATACGCGATCTCCATTCTACCGTAATGCCAGACTCGCTCCAACCGAAGCAATTAGAAGTACGAGGTAAACACAGAGCAGTGCGTTCTCGAGCGTTCTCGAGCGGAGCCATTCGGCGTTGGTTGGACGCGTTATTTTCTTCTCGCTCGACTGTAAAGGCTGTAATTAAATATTCTGTGGGGCACAACGTGGCCCTTGCCACGAAGGAAC
>Ga0157364_1002988_pt1 | contig 16185 bp, 11 predicted proteins | sample AttsexASBM2_FD_111476 | JGI IMG/M metagenome (GOLD analysis project Ga0157364, IMG submission 111476) | Fungus gardens microbial communities from leaf cutter ant in Ribeirão Preto, State of São Paulo, Brazil - Atta sexdens ASBM2 | ecosystem: Host-associated > Fungi > Mycelium > Unclassified ...
AGTTTGAAAAATCGGATTTCTGACGATTGTGATTTATTAGGAAGAAATAATCAAAGAATATAAATTACATCTTATTTTCTTTTTAAATATAAAAAAAAATTTTTTTTTAAATATAAAAAAAAATTTTTTTTTAAATATAAAAAAAAATTTTTTTGTATCATATGACAGTAACGACATTGCAGAAAAATCTTAAAAAATCGCTGAATCGCGCATATATTTGTAAGATAAATAAATCCGTGAATTTTACATTCTAGCGAGAGAAGAAAAGCCAGCATCAAATTGGCTAAGGAATAGTCGGCTGAATTTTAATGGAATCTTGATGAAACGGTCGGGCACAATGGCTCGCCTAAATCTGGCTTATCCTCGTCTCTATCGACACGTTTGTCTCCTTTAACATTACTCGGATGAGGAAGCACGTCGCGTCTCACCTTGTATCTCATTCTCCTGTCTTGTTGGTCGTTCCGTCCTTCCAGCCTTTATCTTCCCGTCCTTCGGTCCTTTATTCTCTCAACCGACGTGTCTGCAAAAGGAAGAGATGAATTATTATTTTCAAAAATGTCCCCGCGTCTCATCAGACGCAAATGCGACGGCGGTTGGTGAATCACCTGTTTTGCATTGAATGACAGAATGCGATCGCTTTTTTTCTCTCTTTCTTCGTTCGTCGCCATTTCTTTGTGAGGACACTCGCTTGCGCGATTTGTCCTCCACAGAAGACAACGACGCAACGTCGCGAAAATGAGGTACAATGTCGTGGTCTGTCTTCCGAGGGGAACTCTTTTTCTTTCAATAAGATTTATTCAGTTTTCATTTACAATCATTTTATTTCGTACTTGCACATAAGGTGAACAAACGTTTCGAATAGTATGTCCTGTGAGAGAATTCTAGGCGAGGCGCCATTTGTCCCGATTTATCATATAAATCAACATAACTATATTGTAAATATTTTAACGTAAATATTATTAAGGCTTTTCGACTTTTCATTATCTGGTTAACTTGTTTTTAAATTTAAGACTTAATCTCACTTAACTTGATAATAATGTATGTACAAATATAAGATACAATGTAAAAATTGTGTTTTTCTACCTATGATTAATAATTATATAATAATATATCATAATATATCATAATATATAATATATATAATAATATATAATATATATAATATATATAATAATATATAATATATAATAATAATTATATAGATAATAATAATAATAATAATAATAATAATACTAAACTAATGGTTTCATAGTGGTAATTTTAAAAAGTTATTCATTATAAAATCAGTATAATGATTATTATAGATAGAAAAATACAATTTATTGTCATAACCATAAGTTAATTAGCAAATAAAAAACTGAGCCTAAGGATTTCTTTCACCAATCTCAGTTTAAGTTAATCATGATTAACTTGCAATAGTAGATTGTTTGATTACTTTTTAATTGTATTAGTAAATAAATATTTTACTTACATTATAGCTATATGTAAATATACATTTAATTTAAATGTATTTAGTAATAATAATATTATAAGGTGTTTTTGTAATCCAACATATATACTAATGAAAAAATTCCGATTTTTTTATTATGTCCCGAGATTTTAAAAATGATAATTTCGAAATTGACTAATTAAGAGTTGGTCACTCTACTTGCACGTCACCGGGACACAATTAAGGGTTCGGACATTGGCGTCGACGGGAGGATGAGCCGTTAACCTCGTGGTAAATTTCGAGAGTTTGAAAAAAGAAACGGATGAATGCACGTGAACTTTTACCGGATGCGAGGACTTTGATAGCGCGGATGTGCCCGCCGCTTTCACAATGATTTACCTTTCTGAGAATGGCATGGTACATTAACGGATTAACGAATCGCGCACCGCTCGATGGCTCGATTGTCTCTCAAAACGCTTTCGTTTCCATAAGAGCAGACACGCGCGAGCGATCAGCGACGATACGCGCTTGGAATCTTATTATCGTGTAAATAATTTTTCACGTCAGAGCGGATCGTACTGGAACCGTCTCGGATTTCCAGAGAGAAGTCTAGCTCGAAATGCATTCAGGAATATTGCACGAGAGATTCTCGTATTCCATTCTCCGAGCGTCAGAAAACGAGGGGATCTATCTCGATTAGCGGATTAAGTCGCGCGAAAAAGATGCTACACGTCTAATCGCGTGGCGATTCACTCCCTTTTGTGCCGCGAAATTGCGTCGTGAAATCGTCGAGATCGTTATTAAATCAGATGCATCCCAGCGGATCGATGAAAGCGTGTTGCACGCAGTTCAGCTCTCGCTCAGGATCGGCGTTGCAGAAACACTGCATGCACACCGAGCACACTGCAGAGCATTAATATTATCAATATTGTATATTGATATTGGAATATTGGATATTTTAGCTTTTCTCAGCATCCAGATACAAGTATTCTGAAAAAAATGTACCTACGTACAGTTCTAGAAAGAAGTTCTAGAAAAATAAAATACTTAGATACTTTAAATATATTTATTATTAATTGTAATATAAGATTTCAGAATAAATAAATTTTACGTACAAGTATTCATTTAAAATTTCATGTATTCGCACATAATTTAATTACATATTATATTTTATACGTACATACCGTACAATATGAAATATTGTAGCAATATTACTTTGAAAGATTGTAATATTTTATAAAACATTGTTACAATATTATGCAATATTTTAAATAATTAATTTAAGTTTTATTAATTGATGACATATTATTGTTTAGTATCACTTTCCAAAATATATATGATAAAACTATGATCAAAAGTATTCATGGACTTGCAACCTAAAAAGCATATTCAAAACAAAAAAATAGGAAATCTCCAGGAAACTCGCTAACTCATTTTGCATACGCCTTCATATGCAAGAACACAATCGATAGAAAATAAATGTCTTAAACGACGATCTGACTGGATCTTAAATTCTTGTACAATTTTGTATGAATTTATATATACGTATGTAGTCCTTTAAACTGCGCGCCAAAGTGATTTTTCAGTCTTGAAACGCAAACTTTACTAAACTACCGCAATAATATTACACGAATTAAATTGTCTAGTAATTTAACAATTTAATGCTTTTACGCATCTTATAGAATGATCTTAATAATGCTAAATGACAGTGAATATTACATTCGTAAATACAGCAGAAAAATCTGCTTAGTGCGCAGCAAAGAAAACCGAGAAAATATCTATGAATCGATCAATTTCTTCAATTCAGTCACAACTGAAGAAAGATTTAAAGTTTTATTATTTTAGATACATGTCATGTGGATGTCAATATATACCAGGATTTCAATCAGAGGAGGAGAGGAAAATATCTTCGAAACTTATTAAAATAATAAATATTAATTGGACTCTTAGTAATCAACATAATCAAAAAGGAAGCGCAAATAAGAGTCGAACGTAGTACTTCACTAAAAAATTAATTTATAATATAAAAATAAATATAATTATAAATAAAAGAATTTCTTACTTATGTTTCGGATCTGAGTCCATCCGAGTTCTTTAAAATATAGAAATTAATATGAAATTAATAAAGGTAGAAAATTAAACGCGTATCCATATGTGGCAGTAATTAAAATATCTACTTATAAAGTCAATCTTCGAGATCTTGAGCGAATAATGTATGAGCCACAAATTAGGTAATAAACGTTCAATTTTTCATCGTAAAAATAATTCTCACAATTTATATTTATAATTGTTTTCCTTCCAAAATTTAGGAAAGAGAGGCAAGCAACTTCCCTGCCCCCCTCCCCCTCCCCTCTCTCCGCTACGTCTATGAATAGATATATAAAATAATATTTTTAATCTCCGAGATTTATATCCGTTCGTGATATTTTCACAACACGTATTCTATTTTCATAAATCTGTTACAGCGATCTCTTTTGTATAATCTACATGTATAATTCTTGCTCCTTGCAGCCCGGTTAATTCCCGAGTCGTCAAATTGCGTTTACATAATTATTGTCTGCGGTAAACAATTCTCGCATGTCCTTGATGTCTCGTACATCATGATATGTTGCCTATCGTTTAGATCCGACCCTGCTCTACGTGATGCTTTCGATTTCGCGTCTACTAATCGTATCTGCCGCCTGCACGCATCTCACGCGAAGGAATCACTGGTGCAACGATTGCGTTGCACTCATCTTTGATCATTTAACGCGGTTGGCGTTTGAAGATACAATATTAAAGTGGATGACTACAGATACAGTTATTTCTTATGCAACAAAATATCTACAGCTGTGAATTTACCATCCAGATATAAAATAGAGCGTTTCGTGGATCACATCGTGGACTTTCAAGTGACCAAGTGAAACAAAATAACTGATGTAGAGAAGAAATAGTTATTTTTTTTAACATTATGATTAGTCAAATTATTGAATTCTTATGTTACTAATTTATTAATTTTTATATAAATTATAAATAATTCAGTTAAATTAATAATTATAAATAAAAAAATAATTTGCCATGTACTAGTAAACTAACATTTATTATTAAAATGCTTTTTTATATTAAAAATTAATTTTTAGCAATATAAAATAGATCTAATTACTTAGAATGTCAAAATTTTATGTGATCGTCTCGGAATAAGAGCTCAATTTTGTCATTCGAGCATTCATTCGTTAGAAAAACGAGGCTATCTCGAGAATATTTCGGACACACGAATCTTATCGAAGTCTACAGGATGTTAAAGATATAAACAGACAACCTCGGAGCATTTTTGAAAGAAACGACCTCTTTGTACGGGCGCATGAAGAAAAACGCGCGACGGGCCGCGGTGTGCAGCATCCGTTTTAAAATCTATTCATAAACACACGAGACGCGTGTTAAAAAGAAACGACGTTACGTTCGTTAAGACGCGTTTTCCATCCTAAATGCAGATCCGCGTAAATCCGAAATTTAATTTCTTTAAAACGAGATGATACACCGACCGTTCTGGCGTCTCGCCAGAGGATAATTTAGTACCGGCGAGACGGTTTTGTTGAAGGTATGTACTATTAATCTTGCGCCGCGCGTATTTTTTCAAATATATTTTTCACAACTTCTTTATAACGTCTCAAATTAGATTAAGCTGGTACGACTTATGATACATATTAAAAACTTTCCAGTAAAAAATCACGCGAGAAAAAAAATTCAAACTTTAAAATGCTAAATATGTACATTCTAAATATTTATTTTCAAGAGAAGCGAATTCTAATTGATATATCAAAAAATTTCAAGAATTTAAAGAAATGAAGGGCTCTTAATTATATTTATCAGAGCATTGCCTTGAGTAAAAAACGATAATCACTAGACATAACAAGAGCACAACAAACTCTGCGATCTGTGATGTCAGACAATATCTGAAAAAGTCTACATTAAATATATTCTTTATTATACGAGCAATATATTTCGATAAACTCTAATTTTCTCTAGGTTCGAATAAATATTGTTGAATATAAAATAAGAAGGCATTACGCGAACATCTAACGAATGCAGAATTACTTGAAAGAAGAAAACAAGCTTATTGACACGCTATTTTTTTTAATTGATAAGTTTCAATCAATGGTCAATATTTACATATAATGGCAGGATTTTTAAAAAGTTGCAATTCTCTTTTTTTATATGAGTACAGATTCGTGCATATGTACTGTGATAACATTTTAAAAAAACTTGGTAGAGTCATGTATACGATATGCGGCTAACTGTGTCAGTATCAATAGATATTATAGCTATATATGTATATATATAAGATTAGAGAAGTTTACGTCTTATAAAAGGACCTTCGATCTCTCGGCGTCTATCCGCGTTTATCCGCGTCGCGTGCGTATGAAAGTGTTTAACATTTTGGTTTAATATATACATCACGTGCATTGGGAAATTTGACATCTCGCGTAATAAATGAATTTTACATAACGATATTTGCAAAGAAAATTATATCGTAGAATTTATAACGTTAAAAATGTTTGTTCTCTACCTTAAACAAATATTTTTCAATGTTTTTCTTTACCGCATGGAAAATACTTAGATAAATGTAAAACTAAAATTTTCCAATTATAATTTTATAAATTATAATATTTCTCAAAATAACGCATATATATTATAATTGGATGTAATTTAAAAGTTCATAATGTAATGTGAGAAAATAGAATATGTATAAAAATTTATCGAGTTATAGTTACTGTATTTAAAAGATCGAATGATACCGAGAAATCGTTTCGAGACCATTTAATTCCATTAATGTAGATTAACTTTAACCTCGGTTTAACTTACTGTTTATCTCTTTCTAGTTCTAAAAACTAAAAAAAGATAAAGAGTAAAGGTTGCGGCACACAATGAATGTTTTCCTTCTAAATTCCTTTTAATAAATTACCAAAAATTCTGCGTTTTGTTGGTGCAATTCTAACAATTTATCCTAGCAATTAAACTAAATAAAATTTACTTAATTTTAATAAATATTTGTTTTAATAACACTTAACGTATATACTTACAGTAAATAAATATTTATTTAATAAAAAAATAATACTTAAATCAAATGAATGGTTCTTTTACCAAATAAATATATGTTTACATTTAATAAATATTTAGTTAATAGTATTCAATAGTATAAATATTTATTAAAATTTAGTAAATTTTTTTTCAGTGCAAGCATTCTATACGATGAAAAAATGCATTGTGTTTCTCGACTAAGTTAAAGCAAAATTAAAATTAATCTATATTGTTAAAAATAAACATCAATTTTTGATATTTCGCGCGAAGCATCGACAGACGAGCGCTCACCTGTTCGCAGCTTTCCTCGACAAAGCTTTTCACAAGCGCATATTAAAATTTCGTTCTATGTGCTGTCTGCAGATCCTCCAGTTGAAACGAATAATGACTCGACGTGCGAAAGAACGAGTGAAAATACGTCTCTTCTTCTCGATTCGCGATTTTGTTTTCCTTCGTGTCGGCCGCAGCCGCTTCACATCATCGCTTTGTGTGACTCGCGCGAGTTTCGCTATTTTTTCTTTTTTCTCTCGCTGATGTTCCTCTTTTTTAATTTTCAGCGGCCGCATACGTTTCCATGTACCGGCTGCGGCAGAGGATACGACTCGAGGCGAGAACCGCTAGTAAACTAAACTGAAGTTTCGGCTTGCGGAGGAGTAACTCTAATCTTCGAATCCCCCACTATTTCCGCGCCACGATGTTCCGTCAGGAGCGGATTGAATTGCGCGGTGTGCGGTTCAACGAGGCCGTCGTGCGGAACGCTATCTGTGAGTTTTCAGAAAGAAATTCAGTCAGTGTATCATTATTTTGTTAGTAGACCTTCAAAATTGAATCAGACATTTTCGTCACTGTGTACGTATATTAAATGAAATAAATTTCATTGATGCATACATTCAACTAGTTACAGAGTTTCCTTTATGATTATTTCAAATACTCACTATGTATATTATTTCATAATTTTACTAGTTTTTAAATTTTAAAGTTAATAAATATTACATTGAAAATAAATTTCTATCATGATTCATCTAATCGATATTAAGTTTCTAATGTTACGTATATCTCTCGTATATCAACTTTACTTTATTTCCCGATTCTTATAATATATAATCTTGTCATTTTTTAAAAATAAATATTAGTGTGTTATATGGATCCATGGTATATGATGATACATAATTTACTAATAATTCGAAATAATTCTCACTTAATAACAACAATAATAATAATAATAATAATAATAATAATAATGATAATAATTTGATTTATTGTGTGTAAGGATTATGAATAGAAATTACATGTATATAAAATGGTAATCATAATAATATCCAAATTTGCACAAAATGATACGATTTTCCGATAAGCGGGCACTCGATAAAGAGTTGTCGTCGATCCTGATCGGTCGATGTCGTAGATCTTCGCTGTTCGCGTTTCCTCGGCGGCGCGTTTTAAAAGAAGAGTCGCGGATTTTACCATCGGCATTTGCCGCAAGGCCTCGAAGGCGGGAGGTATACATCACGCCGCCGCGTCGTACCCCAGGCACGGCGCCACTCCTCTCTTCCTGTGGACGCACTGGACGCACAACGAATCGTAATTGGCCCCGGCTTACTCCCGCGGATTAGATTGCAATTTATCTTGGCCTCTTTGACCCGACCGTGTGCTCCCCTCGGCCTCGCGAGCGCGTGGGTCGCCGCTCGCGTAGGGCTAGCACGCGTTCCTCGCCGTTCCTCGCCGTTCCTCGCCGTTCCTCGCCGTGGGTCGCGTGCACGCCGCATGCCAAAAAGAGGAACTCGCGAAAAATGTTGTAGCTGGAAAAGATTTCAGCCCGTCGCGTTGGTGCGCGAGAATTTAATATTCACCCTCGCAAAAAAACGCTGCGCGTGCAACTGAAAAAGATTTCAGCCCATCGAAGCGTAATGTATACACAATCAGCGTGAATTAAATATCACGTTCGCTGCAACATTTTATGTATATCTGTATCTCGTTATAGATTGCCGATACTACTAAAGCGCGTAAAGAGGATTGTTAGTTAGTTGTTAACGAAATTCAGTTTGCGAAGCGTATCTCGGACATATTTTATTTATAGAATCTGGAAATTTAAATTCCAGTGAAAAATTCAATTGTTAAATATCATGTATTATAGATATTCACAAGATGAATGTTCCTATTTCTACTCATTTAAGACAAATTGTACCAAAAACAGAGATTTAAATGACTTATTCTCTTGTGTAATAATTAGCGAAAAAATGTAATCACTACATGGCTATATGTATTATATATTAAATATGAAAAAAAAATATATTAAATATGAAAAATTATCATTTTAAAGATTTTTGTTATAAATAATCGTGAATTAAACACAATGTAAACGAATGTACGTATTTCTATTCAGCAGGAATCGCGGTGTTCGCACATCACTACTCAGTACGTGTCCCTAATTTCTACTCATAAAACTGTAATGTTTTATTCGTCAATATTGAGTTTGATTATGAGTTTATTGATCTTTTGCAAATGAATAATACTTTTTATCAAATTTTTGAACACATATTTTCATACAAAACAAAGCATGTAAATAATAAATAACTAATAAGCTAATCCTTTTAAAATAGTTTCTTATAAGGCACCGATAAGACTTTGTTGAGAATATCTTAAATATTTATATTTTTTACGGATTTTCTTCTTCTCCTTCTTGATACTTGTTTCTTGTTACTTCTATAATTTATTTTAAACATGTTTAAACTTAAAATAGATGAATAGATTTTGAATTTATTTTGAATTTAGATACAATAATTTAAAAATAACATATTATATAATTTAAATAAGTATAAGAATAAAATATATATTTATAGCTGGAAAATCTCCAGATGAGTCGAAATAGAAACTTATAGTTGAACGTAATGCTAATCACTATTATTTTCACAAAAAAGCCACAATAAGTAGCAAAGAAGCACGAAGAAGTTCGTTGTTTGTTAAAGACACAAAAACTTTTCATGGAACAATGCAGATTTTGCTTACTGGATTTTATGACTGGATAAAATCCGAATTACTAATGCTTACACAAATCAATAGCGTCACGATCGAAGTTACCAATGATAACGACTGCTTGAATTATGATTATTATGAAATTCATTTTTAAATACATACTGCTACCTGGCGAGCAGCGAACCTATACAACTCACGCGGGAATATATAAATAAGTGATTGTATAATTAATATTTCTGTAAATTATTCTATCAGCTGAATATTTATTAATTTGTATTACGAAGAAAAGTTTATGTGAATAGAAATCGGAACTTGAGTAGAAATATAGGGACATTGACCTTACGTACATAATGACGGTTAGCAATGAAATTCTTATTTAGACATATCCACATATGTTGACATTTTGTAATTGTCCTTTTTTTTTAATTTCTATACTTTTTTATTCCGAAAATAGATCATATCTATATATATATTTAAATGTGTAGGATTATATACATATAATTATTTTTTATCCTCAATTCTCAGATATCGTAATATTTATTTTTTATCCTAATTCTCATATAATAATAACAAGATGGGAAATCACTCTAATGACGCTGAAAGTGATATTTTAAAATAAAGAATACAATGAAATACAACAGATTATAAATTTTACTCAAGTAGAAAGCGTAAGACTTAACAATAGTTCTTAATCGTCCTCTAAAAGATATTTCAGAATCTTTTATCTCAATTTTTACTTTATCATAAAGAGATGATCTTTTATTTTATTTTCTTTTTCATACAATGTTTTTTGACGATCTTCTTTTTTAATATTTCTTTATTTTTTCCATATCCCAGTTGACAAAAATTAAAAGTACAACGTAACATTTCACACTCAGCAATAATATTAATATTGTAAAAGATAATTTTACATAACAATTTTTAGTTGATATCGATAGAAATGTGAAATATAAATATAAATATACATATTTTTCCATTTCATCAACTTGTAATTCCATTCGTGGACTTGCAGGGAGAAGAGACTCTTGAAAAAGTTGCGGTTGGAAAGATCTTATGTCAGGAAACAACCGCTTTTTTTTTAATTCCAACATAATCGTACGATAACTAAACAAGTGAAAAAAAAACCGATTACGAAATGTAATCGGGCAAATTTACTTTTCCGTCAACAAGACTCAAAACTCTGCTCGATGTGCTTCGTTGAATCCGCTTACGATTGCACTATTGAGCAACGCTTCGAGAGAGGAAAATAAATCGGATGATGCTTCTTTGTAGTTGTTTTCAAAAGCAAAAATATTGCAACCTGTTACGATGCACATGACCCACATCGCGAGAACAAATTATAAGCGACGAAGGCGAAAGCTTGATGCGTGTCGTAGTATATCAATGCAGCACTTTCACGATTTCTGAAAAATGTAAGAGCTAGCGCAGCTATGACGCGGAGTATCCTATTAGAATTAATTTGTTCTTATCTGTCGTAGAAAGTTGTGGAACAATTTCTTGTCGGCCTTTTAAAACCGAAAGGATGCGCGTGACTGATATAAAACTACCTAATTTTCGAATTTGAGTTTAGCATGTTGTTAAAAGATCAAATATACGATAAAACATGATTATTCGTTCTGAAATATAGTCACGCTTACTAAACTTTGGTTTAGTTTTATGAATACTTGTTTATGATACGCTCAAATTATATCAAACAGGTTTCATTACATTGAGAGAGTTATTGTTCTGTCAGCAAAGCTGTTATTAATAACATTCGCTTTAGTAATAGCATGATCTATAAAAGAGTAATTAAAAAAGTAATTAAATTAATTAGATGGAAAAATTTTGCTAGGAAATATTTATTATTTCTTTATTATCTATTTATTTATTTTATTTTAGAACACTATAAAGTATTATATATTTTTTTGTAAATTTATTGTTTCGTTCATTAAGTTAATCTCTGACAATTTAACATTTATTGTAATTTAGAAAACGTAATCTATATCTATATTTATGACTTTTTTCATTAGATGTCATTAATTATCAATGGAATCATTAAAGTTAATTCTCTAAAATATTAATACATAAATAAAATCACTCTGTGCACACACACACACACACACACACACACACGCGCGCGCGCGCGCGCAGAGAGAGAGAGAGAGAGAGAGAGTGTGTGTTTTATTTTCGACAAAGAGAATAAAATAAAATAAAATAAAAGTAATAGTTATTATCTCTTTATGATAAAATTAAAATTGAGTTAAAAATTGTTGAAATTTTTTTTTATATTATGAGAATCTACTCTAGAATATATATTATGTATAGAAAATATTCTAGAAAACATATATATATATACATACAGAAGTTAATTCATTATACAAGAAATCAGAAATGAATTCGTTTATGATGCGTTAATAAGAATAATTTTCTCGGTATATTAAATTGTCAATGCATATCAGGAAGATATTCGCAAGCAGTTCGATAACTTTATCGCAATCTGGGATTAATTATTAATCAAAGTGATGTGAAAAGCATGCATGCAAAAAAAGTATATACTATTAATAATCTCCCGACAACTCCTCCCACAGGCAGGTATGAATTATTCAAATAACGTCAAAGCTTCCGCAACTTATTTGTTGTCCTTAAAGAACCGTACGGGATTCAGATGGCAGATCAAGCGATTATTTACGGCGCCGTCCCCGATTGAAATATAAGCCTCGAGTTAAATATTAAACGGTGTAATTGACATACTGCGACTTGTCTGCCTCTGTTGGCTGTAGCGTTTTATGCATCTGTGTATATAGATGTGTGTGCGAGATTAAATAATTGCTTCAACATATATTATGTGACGGTGGACATGGAGAGGAGACACAAGACAAAGTAAATTGACTTAACTGCTAACGTCCATTTTGATCATAATCGCAATTGAATGTGACGCAAAAGTCATGACTAGGCTGATCGTCAAACATTCTTATCAAATTTATTAATCCGTGTTTCGCACTAATTGTGGCCAGCAAAATTAAAAAACAATTCCAAAAGAAAAAAATCGTATGGCATAAATTAAATAAATACAAATTGTGTGATATATACATCAATATTGCATTCTGTAGAGATTCATCATATCAAATATCAAATATTCACATTTCACACATAAGCTTCTTCCAGAAAGAACAACCTCTTGGAAAAGAAATAATTTAATAGACATTAGATGAATCAGATGCATCCAATGAAACAGGAGTCCAGATAAAGGAAAGGATAATTTTTCGTATTGTAAGATTGAGTGGGGTGAAGAAGACGAGAAACTTTAACAAAGCATGCGGAGATAATCTACCGCTACTTTATTAAAAATGTAAAACAGTCGGAGCACTCCAGGTACAAAGATGATACAATGGTGTGTGTTTTTTTAAGTAAAAAAAAAACACCTCATGGATAAATGGAATAACATGACAACGTCGATGACGGAAACGAGCGAGAGAAAAAGAGAGACGGAAAGAAACGATCCTACGTGTCGTGGTATCTGCAGTAGGCGCTGTCCTCGATGAGTTCCTGAGGAATCCATTCCTCCGACGGAAACTGGTGCAACAGAGTCGCTGCGTGATCCTCCACTTCCTTGAGGACACGTAATAAATTTCCGCCTACAAGCTTCTTTATATCAGTCGCAGACCATCTACGGTCTCTGGTCAGCTCGGCCAGCAATAAGGGGTAACCGGAAACGTCTGGCAATTCTGTCGGTGGCCTGAATAAATGCAAATATTTCTCTCAATGCTTTTATCGCCCAGGTCCATCGGATTCTGTTCGAAAAAATACGTTATACAATAGAATAAAATAGTAATCTCTCATAATTGCTTAATGTTTTGAATCTATATCAAGCATACAGAATGCAAAAATTTATATTCTGTCATTACACAGGCAATCATGAAATAAATGTGGACTTAAAAGACACAGATGGCAGATTGAAAATTGAGCAATCGTACATTTAGTTTTTATAGCGAAGAAGCACGGAATGTTCTGCCAAATGTATATTCATTCTTTGAATGGAATAAAATTAAATATCTTGTTGATTATTTGTTATCTTTTAATGAAACAAATTAGCGAGATTATTATTAATTATTACAAGTCATTTTTAATTGCAAAGGTATTTTAGCAGCTTTAATTGTAAATAAAAAATAAATGAATGTTGAAATAAACTGTCAGTACTAATAATATTATAGCCAGTATATATAGTATATAATAAGTACATATAGTATTATAATAACTCAGAAAACTGTTGTATTAATTGAAAAGTACTTAATTTTTGTTGTGCGTTGCGTAATTTCCGCAAACATGCATTAGTGCTACTAGAGCATAATAAAGATACGGCAATGCTGGCGCGTTTTCAACTACCTCAATATCCCATCATAGCCCGCACCGAGGCCCACGTGATTCACGCCAGCTATTCGTCTGATGTGATTGATGTGAGCTGTAAAAAGAGACGGCGTTGTGTCTCGTTCCCTATCTCGGAGTTTTTGACGTTTACTACTATTTCGATCTTCGATTTCTTTTTGATGTTTCTCACGCCGCGCTACTTACACACCTATAATGTCGTACATGGAGGCCTTATCGCTGCAGCTCAAATGCGCGCTGTCGAAACTGACCATAACCAGACCACCGTTGAGAGACTGGAGGAAGCAGAGATGAAAGCCGCGCGATTAATCCTTGGGCAAACATTGTGTCACCGCGATAAACACTTAAGTAATAATAAAACATAATTTTTTTGCTCTTCCACGAATTAATTAAAAATAAATGTTTAAATAAAAATAAATTCGGCTTACAAAAATATTATCTACATTCTTACCAAGAAAAAGAATAAAAGTTACAATTTACAATAATGTTTCGTATTCAAAATCGGAAGGAGACTAAATTTTAAAATATTCAAAAGGACAATTCATTCAACGCAAAAAATTGCTATTCATATGACAACAGAATTAATAAACTCTTCCTCTTTTCCCGAAAAAATTCTGTATACGCCCATAAAATTAAATAATTCTACTTCTCTAATTTATTTCTACGAATCATCATTTATACTTTAGTCATCACAGTTTCGAGACAGTGTTAAATACGCATGTGTAATAGTCATCCGTGTATACAACTTCCACGGGGGAAGTTTTTTCTTCCTTACCAAATTTCGCAGCACATCATCTGGGACGTTGCTCGAGGAATTGCAGAGAGCCTTGGCAGCGCTATGCGAAAATATAACGGGCGCCTTTGTCACAGCGAGGGCATCCTTCATCGTCCTTACCGAGACGTGAGAGAGATCCACAAGCATACCGAGTCGATTCAGCTCTCGGACGACCGTCTTGCCGAACGGCGAGAGACCGTCGCTGTGAAAATCAGAAGGTGTTTCCGAATTTGGATCGTCTACGGAGCATGAATCCGCCCTAGAAATTAAAATCAATATTCGAATATTCAATATTACATCCAATTCTAAAAAATCCAATAGAAAAAATACGGACACAATTAAGATTTATTTCGAGTGCAAATGCGAAATTTTCATGCAGCTACTTCCTTTCAGAACCAAGATATCACTTATCTATATTTAAGCTAATCGCGCTCAGCATAAGATGTAATAAACTTCTAAGGACTTATTAGGCTCTCTTCGAACAATTAATCTAAACACAAAGTACTGCAGCGATGTGAAAGCAAATGTTAGCACAAGATGCCAATTTGCTCCTTCAAGGTTCATTCCTTTCCGCTGTCATTACCGCACTCATGTGCGCGTCTCGCGATAGCGTAGAGACGTTAATTTTCCCAAGCAGCGGTCAAACTCACCACGGAGTATTACACTTGTGGGTCAGGGTCATGTAACGCGCACCCAGCCGATGGAAGCTCCTCAACACCGCCATGGAGGTGCCGATGCTGTGACCACCTTCTATGCCCACCAGGCTGGCGATCACCCCGTCTCGATGGGCGTTCTCCAGCTCGCTGCTCGTCTTCACTAGCCGGACACGTTTGGGGTAGCGTGACGTAAGTCGGCGCACGATGTCGATCTGCTCAAGAGTGAGTTGCACGGCATCGAGAAACTGGGCTTCGCATGGTACGTAAGCCGACCAGAATTGCGCCCCGACGATCCCCTGCTCCAGACGAATCAGGTCGGTCTGCCATTGCGGACCCCAGCTGCTGTTGCGCGACAGATCCTCATCGAAAGGAAAGTTATCCAGCTTCGTGCTACCGCGGTGCTTGCGCAGATTCCAAGCAAAATCGTTGTGTCTGACGGACGATTCATACAAGATGATAAATGCAGATTATAACTTCGATATACATATATATTTTTTCTTTTTAATTAAGATTCCGAATAATCACGACTGATTATTTTTAGCAATCTTCTTCTTAGTTTTATTGTTCGTGGCGACTTTTCTCATAAGCCTGTGGTACGCATGCAGCTCGTCCACAGTGATATGGGAATATGGGACTTAGAGTTTAACGTCGATTCCGAACGACAAAATGATAGAAAAATTTCCAGGACAAGTGTATTACTTGGTGATTTGCCATTTACCTTGCGAGAGGAGTTAATTGCTAATAATTGCATCGAACCCGGGATCTCTATAGTATAGCAGACTAGTGCGCTGTCTGCTACGCCATGCTCGCTCTCATTTTTAGCGATAGTATATTTTAATTCGGAGTAAAATCTATTTATATATATATATATATATATATATATATATATATATATATATATATATATATATATATATTTTTTTTTTTTATAA